>ERZ1046568.1017-NODE-1017-length-20781-cov-10.624723_pt1 | contig 20781 bp, 19 predicted proteins | sample MGYA00383092_ERZ1046568 | MGnify/ENA primary metagenome ERZ1046568 (study PRJEB29581, sample SAMEA5548362) | metagenome | biome: marine; feature: coastal; material: water | depth 1 m | study: Short-term variability in the microbial, nano- and picoplankton... | reverse complement strand
GAACATCAGGAAACTCAGGTTCTTCAGGAAGTTCAGGAACATCAGGAAACTCAGGAAGTTCAGGTTCATCAGGAACATCAGGAAACTCAGGAAGTTCAGGAAGTTCAGGAACATCAGGAAACTCAGGAAGTTCAGGTTCAAGTGGTTCTTCAGGTTCAAGTGGAACAAGTGGTACAAGCCCATTACCAACAGCAGTTATAGTTTTAGGTGGGGGAGGTGCTTCATCAGTTAGGTGTGGAGGTTTAAATAACGCAGGTGGTGGTGGAGCCGGAAATTTAGCAGGTTACGCTAACTCGGCATCAGGGGCATGTTCATTAGCTATTGGAGGTCAAAGTAATTCTGCTGATGGTCCTTATACTTCAATTGTTGGTGGTCTTCAAAATCAAATTGATACTAATACTAACATCGGTTTTATTGGAGGTGGTAAATCTAATAGAATACAGACAATTTCAAATTGTAGTGTTATAGTCGGTGGGAATAGTAATACCATAGAAGGGTCGTCTGTACTTAATGTAATAGGTGGTGGTAAAGGTAATGTTATGTCCGACGGAGTAGATTTGTCATTTATTGGAGCTGGACAAGAGAACTGTATATGTAGTTCGAGTGACTACTCAGCAATAGTTACCGGTAAGAACAATAGTATTCTTGACACAAGTCGAGGTTCATTCATTGGTGCGGGGAACGACAATTCTATAGATGGGCAATCAAACGGGTCATTCATTGGTACCGGATACAAAAACAATGTTTCACAAGGCAATGGGTTGACCGTATTAAATGGAACGAAGAATACAATTAGTAACTCTACCTATTCAAGTATTTTAAATGGTGGCATAAATGATATAAATTACGATAGTCAAAATTCAATTATAGCACAGGGTAAAGAAAATTCTATAAATTCCACCCTCTATGGAGCAATTATTAATGGTACAAACCAAACAATTGGTAAAAATTCAAACCATAGTATTATTGGTGGTGGTAAAGGTAATTCGATATTTGGAGGAAATTATCAATCAATTCTTAATGGTAAAAGTAATGTACATAACAATTCCGACGCTTCAACCATTGTAGGTGGTACTGATAATTACATAACACAAGACTCTTATAGTATTATAGGTGGTGGACGTAAAAATACATCAAGAAGTTCTACGTTTGGGTTTAATGTACTAGCTGGTGGTTTTGTAAATTATATGTGTGATGCCAGCTACTCGAGTATTTTAGGTGGTACTAATAATTACATAGGAAAATACTCTATCACTAGTTCTATTGTGAATGGTGAAGGTAATAGTATAGTTAATTATACCAATGCCCATATCATAGGTAGTAATATTAACGCATATGCTAATAACTCAACGTTTGTTGAGAATCTATATGTGGCGGGTAATCTAAGTAAAATTACCGGTACATTTAGAATACCTTACCCCGGTAAAAATACATTTGATATTGTACATTCACTTGTGGAAACAAATACTCCGGGGGATAACATTTATAGATATAGTTATACAACTCCAGGTGAGGGGCTACAACAATTTGAAGTATTTATTCCATTACCGGAATATTTCCCTTTAATAAATGATTTTAAATCAGAAGATACTGAAAGACCTCAAGTATGGGTTTCACCTGAAGGACCATTTAATTTTTTCAACGCAAATGCATATATTGGAATTTCTAAGTCGTACCCTGGTTTGTTGGGTGTAATATTAAATTTTGAACCTAACCAAATGATTAATAGACAAAATGTTTGGGCTACGAGAAATACTTTTAATATTTTAGTCGTTGGTACAAGGTCCGATAAAATGGCCGTAGCTAATTGGAACGGTGATGTGGTACCCATTAATGCGGCTAAACAAATACAAGAGAGAGATAGAGGTATGTTATAATTTTAAATAGAAACTTTTAAGTTTACTATGATATACTTTGATATTATATTTAATATTATAAAGTCAAAGTATGGAAAAAAAAATATATTATAATTCATCGTTACCTAGAGCTGGCTCAACACTATTTCAAAATATTGTAGGACAAAACCCCGAATTTTATGTTACACCAACTTCGGGGTTAAGTGAATTTATAGTTGCATGTAGAAATCAATTCAGTATAAATTCGGCATTTAAGGCTCAAGACCAATCACTGATGAAGAATTCTTTTTTGGATTTTTGTAAACATGGTATGTTAGGGTTTTTTGAAAGACTAACAAATAAACCATATATTTTAGATAAATCTAGAGGGTGGTCTATTGAGTATGGGTTAGTTAACGAACTTTTTCCAAACCCTAAAATGGTTTGTATGATTAGAGACATTAGATGTATATATTCATCAATGGAAAAAAATTATAGAAAAAATCCACATATTAATAGTGGTATACAAAACCCATCTGAATTAGTCGGAACCACTTTAGATAAGAGAATAGATATTTGGGCTGACGGTATTCCTGTGGGAATAACTATGGACAGACTAAAAGATATCATACAACAAGGTATTGATAAAAATATACTATTTATTCGATATGAAGATTTATTATCAAATCCGAATGAGGAGATTAAAAGATTTTACGAATATCTTGAGTTAGATTTTTATGATGGGCATAATTTTAACGAAATAACACAGTTAACTCACGAGAACGACGTTGCTCACGGAATTTACGGTGACCATAAATTGAGAACCGAATTTAAAAAATTACCTGACGATTATAATCAAATTTTAGGGGTTGAATTGTCTCAAAAAATAAAAAATACCTACCCTTGGTTCTTTGATTATTTTGGTTATGTTTAATGGTTAGTAAAGGTAGACATATATTAAAAACTATAACTTGGAGAATTATAGGGACTATAGATACTATTGTATTAAGTTGGTTAATAACAGGAAGTTTAACTTTAGGTTTTTCCATAGGTGGTATTGAAGTAGTAACTAAAATGATTCTTTATTATTTACATGAAAGAGTATGGTATAAATTTTCTAAGTATGGGGTTAATAAAAAAGAAAAATGAATATAATATTTGAAATTAGAGGTGGTTTAGGTAAATCTATAATGTCTACCGCAGTGTTAAAGTGTATGAGGAAAAAATATCCCGATGATTACATTATTGTAATTACAGGATTTCCGGATGTTTTTATTGGTAACGAAAATGTTAATAAAGTATTAAATTTTAAGCAAAAATCCAATGTTTTTAATAACTACATTGAGAACAAAGAATCTAAAGTTTTTATTTCAGACCCGTACTTCACAAGTGACTACATAACTAATTCAAAACACCTGATACAGTTATGGTGTGAAATGTATAACTTAGATTTTAGTGGGGAAACTCCTGAACTTTTTATATCAAAACCGGAAAGAGAATATTTTGAAAGTTTTTATAAAACCGAAAAACCTATTATGGTTATACAAACTAATGGTGGGGATAGTACTCAACAACTTAAATATAGTTGGGTTAGAGATATACCCGTAAATACGGTTAAACAAATCATTAAACACTTTAAAGACCGTTATAGTATATTACATATAAAGAGAGAGGACCAAATAACATATGAAGATACTTTACAAGCTTTAGACGGTTATAGAAGTATTGCAATACTAATATCTCTGTCAGATAAAAGATTGTTTATAGATTCAAGCTGTCAACATATTGCCAAATCATTAGGTTTAAGTTCAGTTGTAACTTGGGTAGGTACAAACCCTAAAGTTTTTGGGTATGAAAATAATATAAATATTTTACCCAATAAACCCAATAAAGATATTGTCAGTGAAAGTGAAGGTTTCTTAAAATATCAATTATTTGAAGATATATCAAAAATACCGTATGAAACTACAGACGATATCTTTAATGTGAGTGAAATAATCGACGCTTTAGAAAAGATTTAATAACCATATTACGTATAATCTTTATATGATTTTTCTTCGACGAAACCTGACCCATATTTAATATTAATTTCTTTCTTAATTACTGACCTAATATCGTTAGTAAAGTAAACAGACCTTGCCAATTCAATAAAGTCCTTATCAAATTCATTTAATCTTTCTTTATCTCTAATATCATCTTCAATTTTCCAAAGTTTTTTATTTATTTCGATTAATCTATTGTAATCATTATTATTAATTTTTAATTCTGAGAATACAACTTCATAAAGATAATCGTACTCTTTATTAATATTAATTAATTTAGATTCGTCAGTTATGTTAAGTTTTTTAATTTCTAAGATTGATAGTTTATCTACAATCTCCCCTATTGATACTTCTATTTTCATTTTATAAGATGTTTAATTTTATTTATTACCATATTTGAAGTTATGCTCTTATGACACTCGAATTCTCTTTCAGTTCCCCTCATTAATGGACACCAAAACCAATCACCCTTATCAAATTTAAGTTCAGGGTTATTCCAACATCCACTACATACATTAGTATTCGTAATTCTTGTACAATCTGACACAAATTCATGTCCTTCTTCCGTAAAATTAGAAATCATTACTACATGTTTATCTATTGCCCAAGATAACCAAGATAACCCACTCGATAATCCAATAAAAAACTCACTATGGTGAATATAGTTTAACGTATTTGGTATTGATGTGTCAGATATTTTAATAGTACCTTCAATGTGTTCACCATTCATTGATACATTAACAACACCGTAACCTAAGCTTTTTAGGTGTTTAGTTAACTCTTTCCAACCATCTTTATTATTCCACAATTTTAAATGTGCAGTAGATTCATTACAAATTGTAATATATTTGTCGTTAATCGGTCTTTCTTTTGGTGTAAAATCTATTTTACTTTTTATTTCTTTAAATTCTAACCCAACTATGTTACTAATAGTTTGTTGTAATGGGATTGTATTGGATATTTCCGGTTCTCTATTTTCATCATAGAACCAACCTACTTTATATGAAACATCACAAACTGTTGATTCTCCGGGTTCTATAAATTCAATATTACTATATTCCGGTAGATTTCTAAACCAATCATTGTGAAAAGTTGATAAAATTACTTTACAACCTCTTTGAATTGATAAATCTACTGAATAAGGAGCCCAAGCCACAGTATCACCTAACGATTTTGACTCTAAGGATACCAAAACTCTTTTATCTTTTAACGTAAACTTCTCAATAATTTCACCATTAACTTTTATAGTCCAAGGGACATAATATTTTATAGAAGACGCTGACCACATATTATTAGTTATTGTATCTGAAAATCTAACATTACCTTCACCATCAATAAATTCAATATTATATGTTTTATAAAAATCACCAATTATTTCTACTCTTGGGCCATCAATATACGATACTTTAATTTCGTTATTGTCAATTTTATTAGGTTTGTTTTCTATAAAATTTTCTAATGTGTTAATTCCTATTTTAGCGACATTATCCCAACTAAAATTATCTCTAATTTCTTTAGATTCAATTATTGATTTAGATTTATAATGTGGGTAATTATTATAGACTTCCCTCATTTGTTTACTCAAATGATTGAAATCAGGTTCATAATAGTTACCAACTGACTCGTTAAAGTGATTATAATCACTTTCATTAACCGGTTTCTCCCCTAATATGTTAATGGGTATTCCTTTACCTTCAGCAAACTCTAATTGACCCGAACAGTTTGAATAGATTGATGGGGTACCACAAGACATCGACTCAATTAAAGGTAAATTCCAACCCTCCGACCGTGAACATGAAACAAACACATTACAATTTTTTAATAGACTGATATACTCATCTCTTGGCGGAAAATGTAAAATTTTAATTCTATCATCACTTAACCCATAGTGTTCTAATCTTTCTTCGGTTGAATTTAAATTATCGTTAGAGAACGGATTATCAACAGAAACTATTAAATCAACAGGTTCACTCTTACCAAAAGTATTAATAAACGATTCAATTACTTCTTTCGTTGATTTTCTATAGTCCCACCTTCCAGCTAAAAAAAATGTAAACCTATCTTCAGATAATATTGGGTGATAAGATTTGTTAACATTTGGGTTAAATGTGTTAACATCAACCCCCTCAGGTACAACTCTAATTTTAGATTCGTCGTATCCTTGATTTACAGTACATTCTTTTTGCCATTTAGATGGTACCCATAATTGGTCAAATTCTTTTAATTTTTCAAAAAACCCTTCAGGTTGTAAAGTTGATTCCCAAACATTATAAGCTATTTTAGGTCCATTATATTCATCATAAAATAAATGATGGTTAGTTTCACATAATACTAAGTTAACATCGTGACTAAAATCTTTACCTTGTTTTTCATACATTTTAAAATTATTTCTCTCACCGTTAGGACCCCACAGAATTTGTTCATGTAAAATATTTTTATCAATATCGTTTAAATAGGGTTCCAAATTATGTGGTTCCTCAGACATTGTTGACCATGTTTTACCAACCGTAAAATTTCTAACTTTAATTTTACAGTAATTTGATAAATGTCTAAAAAAATCACGAGTATGATTATTATAACCCGTATTTCCTATATATGGTCCGTGACTGTAAACTTTAATGTTTTTCATAAATTCTTTTATTTAAATCTAAACAAATTTACCTATTTTTAAATAAAATATTAAAATGAAATTAGCTTTATTTGGTTATGGTGGTCACGCTAAAGAAGTAGCCGCCCAAATAGGTGGTCAATTCACCTTTTTTGTTGATGATAAATTTAGTAATGGTATATCAAAACCTATTAGTGAATTTAATCATGAGGAATTTTCTATTATGATTGCGGTAAGTGACCCTGAATTAAGGGAGAATGTTGTCGATAAATTACATAAGGATACTAATTTTTTTACATTCATTCATCCGACATCTCAAATTATGGGCGAAAATGTTAATATTGGTGAAGGTTCATTTATTGGGGCAAATAGTATTTTAACTGTGGATATAGATTTAGGGTCTCACTCACTTTTAAATAGGTCTGTACAGATAGGTCATGATAGTGTCTTGGGTGATTATTTTACTGCAATGCCTAACTCAATAGTGTCCGGAAACGTTACGTTTGGTAAATACGGTTATTTAGGTACTAACTCAACAATTATAGAAAAAATAAATGTAACCGATAATGTAGTAATTGGTGCTGGTGGTGTCGTAACTAAAGATATACATGAGAGTGGAGTGTACGTTGGTGTACCTGTAATTAAAATAAAATGATGAAAAAAGATTTAATAGTAGTGGGTACTTATTGTCCCGATTTGGAAAGACAAAAAATACTTAATAATTGTATTGACTCACTTCAAAAAGGAAGAGATAGGTATGACATATTAATATGTTCACATACATTCATACCTGAATATATACATGAAAAAGTTGATTATGTTTTTTATGACAAAAACAATGATATTCTAACGGATATGGAATACTTAAACCAACCTTGGTTTTCACCTGAAAACGGATATGTTGTAAAATCAACATTTATTGGTAATGGTAGTACGTACCTTTCTGTTTATAGAGTTTTAATTTCCGGTTTAGGTATTTCTAAAACATATGGTTATAGTAAAGTACATTACATTGAATATGATTCTATTTGGAATGATTTAACACCAATAGATAAAAATTCAGAACATTTAAATGAATACGATAGTGTTATTATAAAGAAAATACCTGAAGATTACGGAGATAATTTGTATTGGGGACAAGGGTTTTTTATGTCGTTTAAAGTAGATAATATAGATAAAGATTTTCTAATATTTAATAGAGATAATTTATTAAAAATACTTTTAGACTCTGAATCAAAAACAAATGAAAAAATAACAGAAGACATATTAAATAGAAATGATTCAAAAGTTTTAGTTTTAAATTACGATGAGGTAGATTCCTATGATAACCAATATAAATTATCTAATGAGACACAAAAAGAGAGTTTAAGCGGGTGGTCAGTCCCTTATTATAATTCCGATAACGATAAAATATATGTGCTGTGTTGGAATGACAGATATGAACATAATTTATCGGCATCATTTATTATAAACTCAGAAAAAGTAATTTCCTTTAAAAACATTTCAAAGTTTGAGTGGTCTATTAAAGAAGTTGGTTTAATAGATGAGGTTAAAAGTATTGTAACTATGGTTAACGGTGATTTAAAAAACAAATTAATATTCACTGAAGATTTTAAAAATAAGTTTAAAAAAACAAATTACATAACATTCAAATAATGGAGAATTTACATTTATTACACATAGATAGGGGGACTTATTATGATAGAACAATTAATATAATTACTTGGAGTGATGAGTACCACGTTAATGTAGGTAAGTATACGTCTATAGGTAGAGACTGCAATTTTTTTCTACATTCAAACCATAGACCTGATTGGGTAACAACTAGTTCACAACTATGGGGTCCCGTAACTAATGAAATTGCGGAATTACATATGAAAATAGGTCACCCGTCTTGTAAAGGGAATATTAATATTGGTAATGATGTTTGGGTTGGAGCTAAATCCACAATAATGTCAGGTGTTAAAATAGGTGATGGGTCAATTATTGGTGCGGGAACAACCGTAACTAAAGATGTCCCACCATATTCAATAGTTGTTGGTAATCCCGGAAAAATAGTTAAATATAGATTTGATGAAAATCAAATAGAAAAATTATTAAAAATTAGTTGGTGGGATTGGACTGAGGATAGGATAAAAACTGAAGCCATGAATATGTGGTCAGACAAAATTGATGAATTTATAGAAAGACATTTATGATTAATATAAGATATGATAATAACATTAACATTAACGTTGGTAAAGTTAGTGAAATTTTTGAAAAGGATAGGTTACCCTTAATTTTTAAAATTAAGAATACTGTTTCAAAAGAAATAATATGGGAAACTAAATTAACTGATAATATGTGGGCAAAATACCCTGAGTCAGAATTAAAAGACGTTTTAGTTGAAGACTCTAAAGGTAATTTTATAAAAAGATATAGATGGGATGTATTAGAACATGGTTCAATTTTTCACAAATCATTGTGGTTATATTGTAAAAATTTAATTAATCAAGGTATTAAACCTAAAGGTCTCGCGGTTGGAACACATGACGGTGAATTTGGTGAATGGGTCCCATTAGTTTTAAACTATATGAGTGAAATTCTTTTAATTGAGGCCAGTTTACCACAATTTAATAAACTAAAACAGAATTTTTCTGATAAACTTGATATTAGTTTTTTAAATTCTCTTATCACCTCCGACGGTGAAGAAGTTGAATTCTTTGAGGGTGGACGAGGTTATACTAATAGTGTGGTTAAAAGAGTTATTGAACATTGGGAAACTGAAAAAATATCATCGACAGTAAGGTCTTCTATAAGTTTAAATACAATAATAGAAGAAAATTTTGATAGAAAAATAGATTGGTTACATTTAGATGTTGAAGGATTAGATTCTAAATTAATACGTTCTGTAGATTATAGTAAATTACCAAATTTAATAATTTTTGAAGACTATAATTTAAGTGATGACGAAAAAAATGAAATTTATGAATGGTTAAAAATAGGTTTATATTCATTACATTCTGAATCAGGTATATGTATGGCAACTAAATTAATTTAATTGAGTATTTATAATTAAATAAAAAGCCAATATGAAAAACATTGAAAAAAAAATAAATCTCATAACCGAAAAGATTAAAAAATCTGAAAATAACATAAATAAAAAGTTATTTATTAATGAGATGAAGAAAATAGGTATTGAGAAACTTCCTTACTCCTATTCAGCCTTAAAACAATTTATCGACCCTGAAACAATGAAATACCATTATAATAAACATTATAAGGGTTATGTTAAAAAATTAAACGACGCATTATCTAAGAAAAAATATGGTGATATTGATTTAGAAAAAATAGTTAAAACCATTGGTAGATTCGATAAAAAAATTAGAGATAATGCCGGTGGAGCATTTAATCACGCTTTATTTTGGAAACTTTTAACACCAAACGAACAAAAACCTCACGGTAATATTTTAAAACAAATTAAAAAAGAATTTAAAAGTTATGGTGAATTTAAAACTAAGTTTGAAACAATAGCTAAAGAAAGATTTGGTTCAGGTTGGGTATGGTTAGTCTTAAATAAACGAAATAATTTAAAGATAGTTTCAACACCTAACCAAGATAATCCTTTAATGAATATTGTCAAAGATGGGGGGTATCCTATATTAGGTTTGGATTTATGGGAACACGCATATTACCTAAAATATAAAAATAAAAGAGAGGATTACATTAAAAACTTTTGGAAAGTCGTTAATTGGGAATTTGTTAATAAGTTATATGATGGTAAAATAGGTAGAGACCTAAACGAAACATTACAATTAAGACAAACTTTAAACGAGGGTAAATCTGAAAGATGTAATCGTAAAATGAATGAAATAACTAGATTTATATTCAATAACAACCCCAAAGTTAAATGGACCTTTAAAAAAGGTATAGATAAGATATTGCAAGACGTTTTTCCGGATAATTATTACAAAAAAGGTGAGTATTCTGAGGATGAGATGTCAGGTATATATGATTTAGAGACTAAAGGACGTTCAGTCATTAACAAATTAAATACAAATTACAGTGGGTTCTGTGTTTTATTAAGTGACATTAATCAAGTACTAACCGCAAGTGGAAAATCACCTATTAAGATAAGTGGTTTACCACCTAAAGAACAAATTAATAAAACGTATGAGTTTATTAATCAATTAAATTTTTATAAAGATAGGATTTTTAAATTAAATTCATCAACTTTTCAAAATATTATGAGAATATTAGAGCAAACTAATAGTTGGGGTGAAAAAAGAGAAGACGATACTGTAGTTAGACTCAAAAAGGAGTTTGGTGATAGTAATGTTACTAAGTTAGGTAAGTTAGGTGGTGAACTCGACATGGTTAAAGGTGTTGATGCGGAAATAATTTTAAATGGTAAACCTATATCATCACAAATAAAACCATTAGGTTACAGTAAAAATATTAATGGTAGAATAACACTATTTAATACGGGTAATGTTAAGTCCTACAATACTGATTGGTTGATTTTTACTAATAAAAAAGAAACTTTGATTTTTAATAACGATAATACTAAAATTGTTGATGGTCGTTATATTTTTCCTGAAGAATCTTTAATTTATACTTTATAACGATATTTATAATAAAAAGATAACTATGGGAATTTTAACAGGAGCTACAGACCAAACTATAATAATATCAGAACCTCAAAGAAGTAAGTTATATAAAAGAGTGAGACATCTATTAGGTGCACCTATTCGTGCTATAGAGATTGAGGACGAAATGATGGATAGTTTGTTGGAATTTGCGATAGGTGACTATTCTCAATATATTCAAGATTGGTTGATAGAATCTCAATGGACTTCACTTTACAATTTAAATTTAGATACAGAATCACTTTCAAGAGCGTTTGTCACTAAAAGTTTAGATTGGGAAACTCGATATACTTACGCTTACTCAAAAATTGTTGGTCTACAAGCTGGTGGTGATTGGGAACTTAAGAAAGATTATATAGAACTTGTTCCGGGACAACAAATTTATGAAATACCCGCAAACAGAGAGTTAAACGAACTATTATGGTTTGCACCACCCGAACTAACAAATATGTTTTTCGGTGACGGAATGGGGTTCGGAGGTATGGGTGGACCAGGTATGGGTGGTCCCGGAGGATTCGCACAAATGGGGTCAACGGGTTCTAATTTTATGATGCCGGGATTTGATATTTTGTTAAGGATGCAAGATATAAACTTAAAAAGAAGAATCATTGGTGGTGATTTAACATACAGAGTTACCGCTTTACCTGAAGGTAAAAAGGCAATACATTTAATGAACGTTCCTGGTGGTAAATTCGACTTTGGTAACGCTAATTTAAGAGGTGGTAAAGTATGGTATTGGTACTATGATGCCGGACCCGCAGATAGAGATGGTTGTTTAAAAGATAACCCTGATATAATTAAATTACCTTCTGACGTACCTTTAGATGAAATATCGTGGGGAGAATTGAACGACCCGGCTAAACAGTGGGTTAGACGTTACTTTACGGGATATGTTAAAGAAACTTTAGGTAGAGTTCGAGGTAAGTTTAGTGGAAACCTTAAAACTCCGGACAGTGAATTACAATTAGACTACCAAAGTTTATTAACTGAAGGTAAGGATGAGAAACTAAAACTTGAGGAAGAACTTAAGTTACGGTTAGAAAGATTAAGACCGGATAAGATGATGGAAAGAGAAGCAAATATTGCTGAAAATTTAAATAAGTCATTAAAGTTCAGAGCGATGCCACGTCAAATATATGTTATATAAATTATGGGAAGTAAACTATTAAGAAAACGAATTGGGGATAAGTATTATCTTAGTAATAAAGAGTTTTCGGGAACTAATATTAAGGTAGTTAATACCTCTGAGTATAGGACCAAAGGTGAAGATGTGATATTGATAAAAGATACGGAAAACTGTAGACTAATATTAGATTCATCAACCACCACACACATCATAATTAAAACAATGACCAACTCAGTTATCACACCTTTTATTGGTAAAATCGATGAAGAATATGATGAGGTTAGAATTGGTAAAGGGGCTTGTGTTGAATTTATATTGATTGATGGTAATTTTTATATTGTATCGAGCGATGGTTTAAAGATGGAATAATTTAAAATAAATGTATTAATAAAAAAAAGACCACTTTATAGTGGTCTTTTTTTATTACTTAAATTTCATATTCATATAATTTATTTGTGTCAACCATTTCTTCCCACCCTTCTTCGGCTAAATCGTAGATGTAGTTGGGGTCGATACCTCGTTTACCCCAATATTCTAATTCTCTTTCTTCAATTTTTAGTAAATTTTCTAAACTATCTTGGTCACCTTCTTTAAATGCTAAACCACTTATAAGTTCACACTGAGTTTTAGTGAAGAAACCTCTATCATTTGGGTCGGTTACTAATAATTTTTCTCTAACCTCTTTGTCAAACACAACCAATAAAGGATTTATACGCTTGTTAAATGTAGCAATCGCCCTTGCAATATTATATTCACCCAACATACCCGGATTTTTTTCTAACTCAGCACCGTCTAACATATAACAGTTAAGAGTTAGTTCGGAAGAGTCAGGAGGCATTGGTTTACCGTGGTCGATTCTGTATTGTCTTTTTTCCGCGGCATTTGCCTTCCACTTATTTTTTCTTTGAACATCCCCGTGTGACGCTCTTTCACCATTATTGACGTAGAAAATAACATCACCTAAATTAACTTTAAGATTATTAGCCATAGCTAACTCCATATGAGCCATTGCCGACATACTACCACCTGATTTAGTTTTTTGTTTAGACCTTTTAATATAATCAGGAATAGATAACTTTACCTTAGCTCTCGATGCAATTTGTTTAAGAGGAATCTGTCTATTAAATATTTTTTCAACATATTCATAATACCACTCTACAAAATCTTGACCATTACCTTCCAACAAATTACGAATACCTCTATCTAAGAATGCTTCGATGTATAGGGGTAATTTTTTAGATTTAATCGTATTTCCGGTCAACTTAATTTTACCATCATGTTCCATAGTTGCGTAGTTCTTACGTGCCAAGTTAATACAAGAATCCCAAGTACCATCACAGTCTAACCCCATTTCACCCTTCATAAACATATCATTATATTCGGCAACGTCAGCATCATAACCGGTATAGATTTTATCTTTCTCAACCAACCAATTATTACCTTTACCCACGTAAGTTTTATGGTCCAAACCACCTTCAGGTAATGAGAAGTTCACCCCATCAGTATCTAATACCAAAGTCTTATAACCTCTCTTCGTGAAATACATCACTAATTGTCGTAAATACTGACGACCGGTAGTCGTAATCTGTTCACCCATAAACATATCACCCCAAGCAAATACGTGTGGTGCGGATAAGGCTCCAAACATACTATTAATAAATATTTTAATAGGTAGTTGTTTACGACCATACGATACCGATTTCTTTTTATCGATAGTTGCGTATTCCGCGGCTAAGTTTTTATACTTTATACGTGAGTTTCTAAAGTAACTTAACATTCCCTTCATTGCCCCTGTAATATCACATTCAGGGAACACGTCATGTACTAATTGTATTGATGGGTAGAGTGATGAATAATCCAATTTTAAAACATCTTTAGAGTAACCCACGGTTAACAGTCTTGATAGTCCACCCACGAAATCAGTTTTTTCTTCTTTCATCGGTAGAGCTAGTCCATTTTTGTAAGACCATGCCAACATTATCATTTTCCAAAGAGTCGCTGTTCCCATAGTAGATACTCTCTGATATGTTGTCGGAACTAAAGATGCCAATAGGAACGTACCCTGATTAAATTCATCATCTACGATTAATGTTTCTTCTAAATCATCATCCAAATATCTTTCAACAATATCATCACCTGTAGTCTTAATATAAGAATTGGGAAATTTTCTATCTAAATCATCAAAGTCGAATTGTTCTAATTTTCTGTAATTACCATTTTTAATATTAAGTATATAATCTTCTTTCTTCGCATACATTGGACCAATGTCGGTATGGTCTATATAGATACGGTCATCAGCCTCAGCATCAATAAATTTAGTTATATACTTAAGACCTGCGGATTTAATACTCGAGTTAATAGCTTGGGCTCGTCTAACTGAATGTAATATATCGATTACGTTATAACCCCACATACTTACTTGGTTAAATATTTCAACCTCATTAGCAAGTTTCAACATACTTTCCCTCTCTCTAATTGATTGATTAGGATTTAGAGTTTTAACTATCTTTTTTAAATCTAAATTAAGTTTTTTAGCTCTTTCAAAAATCCAAAACCAATCAAAGTTTGCTGAATTGTATCCACCGATTATACTAGGTTTTATTTCTGAAATGATATTAAAGAATTGTATAATACCCTCCCTTTCTTGTTCTTCAGTTGCACATTCAATAACTTTTTGGTAACCTTTGTTTGTCTTAATACCTATCATAAATATACGACCATCTTTAGGTTCTAAAGAAGTTGTTTCTAAATCGAATACAAGTCTTGTTATATCATCATATTCGTCAAACCCCTTAAACAATCTTTTCTCTTTCGATATTAAGTATTGTTCTACCGGAGATAATATAGTGATTAATTGTTTGGTATTATCACCCCATGGGTCTAAACCACCTTCTCTAAAAAATTGTACTAATGAACGGTAACCATTTAAAGATTTGACCAAATATTTCATCCCGTTTTCGAGTCTATCGTTACCTTCTGTTGTTAAGTTTTCAATAACAATCTTATGTTTTGTCATCGCGGCTTTTTGTCTATCTTTTGATAACCCATAGAACTTAAACCCATTAAAACTTCCCACCCAAGCGAATGGTATAAATGTGTCTCTTTGTATTGATTTACCTTTTACAGGGTCTTCTATAACTTTATATACGCAATCGGTTCTGTAATCATATTCTACAGAAACAATATATTTTTCGGGGTCATTACCCTCGAGGAATTCTTTAATTTCATCTTCTGATACCATCGTTGTTTTTTTAAGTTGGTGTATTAGCTGCCACATTGACGCGACATTTACCTTAGTTCACAACAAATATAAGATAAAATCTGAACTAAATCAAATCTTAATAAGTTATATAATTAAAAGAATTGTTTTAGAAATTTGGGTATACTCCGGAAATAGAACCCGTTGAAGGCGTCTGATTAATAAAAGATTCCTGTACGTTAATGAATAACTGTTCTCTAATTGGTAAAATTAAATTACCATCATCATTTTTGATAAGAAATTGTCCTTCATATCTACCAACTTTATTGGTATTTTTTTTAGAAAATTTAAAGTATACATAAAATTCGTCAGGTGCGTCAGGATTATCTTTAGTTATCTCAACAAAACCAGCTGGTTGAGTCGTTATTTTAGGAATCCCGTTTTCAACATTAACCATTGAGAAGTATAATGAGGATTTTTCAATTTCAGACATGAATTTATCATAATCACTTCTACCGTCTTTAACAACACCCATCTTAAGAAGAGGTAATGTTGCGTTCTTTTTTATATAAAATTCCATTAATTGATTTTATAATAAATACTTAGTTTTATGAAAATATTAAATTAACTTTCCTTTCGTAAGTTTTTATCGTAATGGTCAAATCTATCATGTTCAGTTGGTGTTAATAATAATAATCCCGGTTTTACATTATTTTTAATGGTTTCTTGATAAATGTAACTCATCCACGTCTGTTCGAATGGGTGTCCCCATTTTTCAGTTAGAAACATTTTTTTATTACCTTTTTTAGTAACTAATTGTGGCCAGTTACAATAATAAATTTCACCATCTATATAGGGTAACCCATCATGTGTTTTAATACTATTAAATTTGGTTCTAGGTGAGTTAGGGTCCAACCCTATCTCGGGTAGTCTTTTTTTATTCGGCCAATTAGTTTCTCTAAAATTTTGCGGAACATTATACCAACTCCATTGTGTCCCGTTATCACCAAAAAATTCGGTATAATTTAATTTTAAAAAATCAAAATTTTCTTTTTTAACGATAGATAAAGATTTACTATAAAGTTTAGAAATATACCTATTAAACCCATTTTTACAAACCTTACCTTTTTTCGGATAAAAAAACATATCATCTTCAAAGAAAAACATTGACTCCAAATCTTCATTATCAAAGTGTTCAGCAATCCATTGTCTACCACCACATATTCCTAAATTATCTTTCTTAATGTGAGTAAAACCATATTTCTCACATAGTTTTTTATATTCGGGAGTAGTTGTTAAATCTGTAGAATTATTTAGTAGAAACTTTTCAGGTTTATCAATAAAATCACTATCGTATGATAACATAGACGTAATCAAAGTTTCGAATTGTTTAGGAGAATTGAAACCAATAACATATAAACCCACTTTATTAGTATCTATAGAATCCATGATTACATTGTTATTTTTATTTTCAATAACTACAGTATCATTTTTTAAGTCTTCAAAGAATTTAGACACTAATCCGTTAGAGTCTATCTTAGAGTAAGTAAATAATTCAGGATATTTGTATGTGAGTATCGTAAATAAACTTTCTTCAGTACCCATTAAATTTCTACTTAGTGTATCATCCATCAATGAGTAATATAATCCATTAACTTCGGATATTATTTCTTTTTTACCCCCAAAAAAACCACCTCTACATACCATATCAACTTCCTGACCTGATAATCTACACATTGATTGATATTCGAATCCGTGAATTTCTACTTTTCCATCGTAGGGAAACGAAATGAAGTGAAAATTATTTATTTTATTAGGTAATTTATCTAAAATATTATCATGAGTAAAGTAACCCGGATGAACAGTATTGGTTAGTCCGGCATCAATCCAAAACATATAATCAGAATCGAATTTATCTAATATATTAGCATCGTTCAAAAGAAAAACTTTACCCATAACTAAAGGGTTATAAAGTGGTAGTTTGGCTTGTGTAGAATTTGATAACCAACCTGATTGATTTAACCATTGAGAATCTTTTCTAATATTTTGTATTTTATGGTAAAACCCACTATTTTTAAACCAACTTAATTCTCTCACTATAAATTGAGTGTTATTATTATTTCGAATACTGAATACAAAATCTTTTAATTCTTCATCTCCAAAAATAATCATATTAACGTCAACCTCTAAAAGTTGTTTAAATTTTTCTAAATAATGTGGAAATGACCGAGACCACCCTTCTTTAAGGTCACCTCTACCAATATCCCACAATCCCGTTACTAGTGTTGTTTTATCCATATTTTCGTCTGCAAGTCCAAGCAACATTTTCAAAAGTATCCTTTTTGTAAATATTTAGTTTATTTTCAACGGTGGATTGACGAATATCTAAATCAGATATTTCAAACCAATTCCATATCTTACCATTAATTTTAGTTTCAAAAACTTCTCTATTTTCCGAATAATCGTGTGCCAAAATAAAATCACCCGGTTTTATATATTTTGAAATTAAATTAAATTCCTCAACTTTACATCCCCCGTCACATAACACAATAGTAATACCATCTCCTTTAATATAGTCAATTACTTCATTATTTATTTCTTTAAAATCTTCAGAAAATATATTCTCAATTCTTATATCAACCCCTCTATTAATGATATCTTCATACCAAGGTTTACTATGTATATCATAACTTCGGATATTGGTATCTAAATTTAATTCCTCACAACAAATTTTTAAAAACGTTGTGAACCCACCTAAAGCGGTGCCTATTTCTAAGATTCTCTTTGGTTTAACTTCTGATATGAAGTCATAAAAAACTTCGTAAGTTCCGTGAAATTGTTGTGAAGAATGACCATCAAATGAGGATAAACTATCGTTATTATCTAAATTTGTTAATTTTGTTATTCTTTCTTTCATTTTTATTATTTTAAAATCTAATATTTAAACCCCCATCTTTACTATTAAACTCAAACATATTACTAATATAACCTCCCCACCCTAACCAAGTAAATTTCATTTTTGAATGAGCCATTGACATTCCAATCTCTAAACCTTCCGCGAACGGCCATAAACCAGCGTTTGAACTGATTTCATAAAGTTCTTTGAATTTATTAACAAATAAATTAAATTTATCATTTTTCTTAAAAACCATAAATTGTTCATTACATACGTGACCACTATCGTAGATATCCGTTTCTTTCAATTTATAAAAATCTATTTTATGTTGCCAAAAACAATTTATACCGTCGTGTTTACCATCACCAATTCTGTGAGGTCTTTCAAAAAACATATCATAATTATTATCATCCATATACTTCAACATTAAATTAACATTTGAACTATTATAGGTGTCTCTAATTCTCCAATCTGCGTCTATGAAAATAATATAGTCATATTCCATATTATTTGACAGATAAAGTGGGTAATATTTCATCATATAGTTAAAACCATTTCGTATGAATACTATTTGATTTTCCGGTATTTTTTCAAAAGTTGTATTTGTGATTGATTCACATTCAACATCGGTTACAATTAACATATGATGATTAGTAGAACGTATATTTAACGATTTTGAAATATTAATTGCTGAGCGTAAATAATATTCACCAACTGCAATAGTGCAATATAATATTTTAGGATTAATCATTTTTTAAAATAATTTACTAGTTTTATAGTGTCATCATTATGAGGACCATTATCGTGTACTATGTACGCCTCAACCCCATCAATAGTTATATTATCATTATTAATTATAATTTTTTCTTTAGAATTGTGAGTACTAAAGAAAAAATCACATTCTTGGTCTATTAAAATATCATCATTTAATAGATATTCTATTGTCCACTTACCTTGGTCATCAATACCTAATTGATATTCTTTCTCAATAATATCGGTTAAATAATGAACAATTTTATCCGTGTAACCAAAATAGGTACCTGAGTTCAGATATTTATATTCACTATCAATTCTTTTTTTTGAATATAAATGAGAGTAGTCAGTTGGAGGCCACAAACCCTTTTCACCCCCTAAAATTACCGAACAATTTAATTTATTAAATTTCTCAATAATACCTTCAAGAGGTTTTATAAATGCTGTATCGGTTGCATCTAAGAATAATATGTATTCATATTTTCCTACTATATTTTTTTTAATATATTCTAAAACCATTACTACTTTATAAAAATAAAGTTTATCATAGTAGGATTCGCTTTTAGCTAATCCGGTATTACGAACAATATGGATATCTTCTTTGGAAAACTCTAAAACCGCTTTTGAATAAAATGTTGGTAAATATTCATTTGAATAATCAAATAGTGATGTTATAATGGCAATTTTACTCATACTATAATTTTAATATTTCTAAAGTTTTATTTATTCGGGATGATGGGGTTAAATTTTCCTCATAATATTTCCTTGAATTCTTTGAAATAAATTCTAAAAATTCTTTATCGGAAATAACTTCATTAAATCTATCCTCAATTTGTTTACTATGGTTAAAATTACCTAATCTGTCAGTATGTACCCCATTATGTTTTGGTATTGTCGTATCGTAGGGTATTGATATATAATGATAATTTGGTATTAATGGTTCATTTAACTTTGTTTGATATTCAAACCGGATTAAAGGTATGCCTAACGCCATACATTCAATATCTCTGTAACATAATTCACCAACACCCGCAATTGATAACGCAACACTGTAGTTGATTAAATTATCAAAATATTTGTCCGAATCTCCAATATAATTTGGGCCAACTAACAATGTCTTGTCAAAATGTTCTAATATTGGACGTTGGGATGTGTTACCCCAAAAACAAAGTTTATCAATAAATTTAGTTTTTTCTAATCTTTTTTTATAGTACTGCTCTAAATCGGTTAAATTAGATGGGAAATAAATCCAAGGATAATATTTATGAAAATTTTCTTTAGTGTGTCCTTTTATTTTATAATCAATAAATTGTGAAATTAATACTTTCTTTAATTTTGGGTTATTCCTTTCTGATAAAGTACCATAAGATAAATCATCCGCAACAGATAAAACATAAAAATCTCCATTATTCATATTTTCAATGACATATTCACATTCCATTAATAACAATCCCGTATCAGGATTTGTTATAGAATCAAAACTCACATTAAATCTTTCTTTATGAGCATCTTTAAAATATCGGTTTTCGACCACCTCATATTTTTCTTTTAATTTATCGGTTAACTCGTCCCAAAATAAATTATAATTGCGGTAATACCTCGTTTGTTCGTTGCAGGGGTTATGTATTCTTAATTTCATAAATTTCCTGTTATTCTATCACACCACCCTTTTGATTTACTATGTGGCCATACAA
>ERZ1046568.1015-NODE-1015-length-20787-cov-73.216091_pt1 | contig 20787 bp, 19 predicted proteins | sample MGYA00383092_ERZ1046568 | MGnify/ENA primary metagenome ERZ1046568 (study PRJEB29581, sample SAMEA5548362) | metagenome | biome: marine; feature: coastal; material: water | depth 1 m | study: Short-term variability in the microbial, nano- and picoplankton... | reverse complement strand
AAAGTCATCCCTATAGGTATACATATAGTTTTTACTCAATAGATTTTGATGACAACAACCAGTTTTTACTCAATGCTGAAAAGGATTTGATCTTAGAGCAAGACTTTCAATCAAGTGAGGAAGAGGAAGTATTTTTGCGTGAAATAATTTCTGGAAATAAGGCTGATAAATAGTAAATTTTATAATTAGATGTTTGTATAAATTGTTAAATTAAAATTAATACTTTTACTTAAATTTCTATAATTTGCTTGCCGAAGTTCTTTCCTGTTAAGACATCTCTTAAGGCTTGTGGTGCATTTATAAAGCCTTTAGTAATAGTTTCCTTGTATACCAAATTATTGCTTTCAATAAGTTTTGATATTTCGTCTGTTGCTTTGTCCCATTCATGAGCCCATTCAGTAACAACAAAGAATCTGTGAGCCGGTTTTGGATTTAGCTTACCAAGTACATCAAAAGGAGTCTCAGTTTCAAATATATTTATTGCATTATATTGAGATATGAATCCACAAATAGGAACTCTAGAGTTTTTGTTAAGAAGGGGTGCGATAGCTTTTGTAACTTCTCCACCTACATTTTCAAAATATATATCAACCCCATCTGGGCAGGCGTTTGCAAGGTCGGCTACTAAGTTACCACCTTTGTAATCAATACATGCATCAAAACCTAACTCATCCTTAACAAAGGAACATTTTTCTGGTCCACCTGCAATACCAATAACTGTTAATCCATATGATTTAGCTAACTGACCAACAACAGTTCCTACTGCACCTGATGCAGCTGAGACAACTAATGTTTCTCCAGCTTTTGGTTTACCAACTCTATTTAGTCCAAAATAAGCTGTTCTTCCAGGCATACCAACAGTCCCTAAATACGTAGATAGAGGTATTGAGGATTCCGGAACTTTTAATAATACTGGGTTTGTATCTTTTGTTTTAATATATGTTTGCCATCCCGTGTGAGCACAAACCTTATCGCCTACCTTAAATATATTTGATTTACTTTCGACAACAATACCAACTGTTTCGCCTGCCATAGGTTCGCCAATCTTGGTTGGGGCAGCATATGATGCTCCTTCGTTCATTCTTCCTCTCATGTAGGGATCAATCGAAAGGTATTTGACTTCAATAAGAATTTCATTTTCTTCTAATGAAGTAATAGCTTCTTGGTGAAGTTTCCAGCAGTCGTCCTCAGGCATACCAGATGGTCTTTTATCAAGAAGGTATTGAGTATTTAAGTAATTCATTTGATTTCTTTTTTATATTAGTTTAGTTCTTTTTCTAAAATGCTTTCTACATACAGGGGTGTATTGATCATTACCACCAATCTGAATTTTTGAGCCTTCGGTTACAACTTTTCCATTGTCATCAACTCTAACAACCATTGTTGCTTTTCTTCCACAGTCGTAACATATAGTCTTGAGCTCTATAAGATTATCTGCAAGCGCTAGCAACTCTGAACTTCCCTCAAAAAGCTCTCCTCTAAAATCTGTTCTTATCCCGTAACACATAACAGGTATATTCAACTTATCCGCTACTTCACCCAGTTGTCTTATTTGTATTTTAGACAAAAACTGTGCCTCATCAATTAATATACAACTTAATTTTGGAGTTTTATTTTTTTTAACATATGAAATGAAATTAAAATTTTTGTCAGCTATTACTGCCTTTGCCTTCAACCCAATCCTGGAAATAATTTGGCCATTTGACGATTCGTTAGTTTCATGAGGTAGAAAAATAATTGTATCTAAATTACTTTCCAAATAGTTATGATTAGATTGTAGAAGTGATGTAGACTTTCCAGCATTCATTGTTGAATAGAAGAAATGAAGTTTAGCCATTATTTTAATATTATTAACTTGGGGTGTAATAATAGTTCATGAATGTTTTTCAAGAAAGGGGTATTACGCATCTAGATCTTCATGGAGAAAGGCATTTTAATGTTGAGGGAATCATTCTTAATTTTGTATATCAATACCAAACCCAGATTCCTCTCATTATTATCTGTGGTAATAGTGTAGAAATGATAAGAATCGTTACAAGTGAATTGGACAAGGATTTAATTACTTATTCTTCTCCAAGATTTGGTATTATTAGAATCGAGAGGATATAAATTATGGCCATCCAAGATATTTTATTATTAGACGAGCAATTAACTGATGAAGAACTCAGCATTCAAAAATCTGCAAGAGATTATTGCCAAAAAGAATTAATGCCAGGAATACTGGATGCCAATAGGAATGAAATTTTTAATAAATCTATATACAAAGATATGGGTCAACTTGGATTTCTGGGAGCTCCAATAGATGGTTACGGTTGCGCTGGAACCAACTATGTTTCCTATGGCCTTATTGCTCGAGAGATTGAAAGGGTAGATTCGAGTTATAGATCGGCTTTTAGTGTTCAGACTTCATTAGCAATGCATGCTATTCATAAATTTGGATCAGAGACACAAAAAGATTTTTACTTACCGCAAATGGCTAAGGGTGAATTAATAGGGTGTTTTGGTCTTACAGAGCCTGATGCAGGTTCAGACCCAGGTTCAATGAAAACCAATGCTAAAAAAATAGATGGTGGTTATAACTTAAATGGTTCCAAAACATGGATAACTAATGCGCCAATAGCTGACGTTCTTATTATTTGGGCAAAGGATGAGCAGGGCATACTTCGAGGGTTTATAGTTGATAGAGGTGTAGATGGTTTAAACACTCCAAAACTTGAGGGTAAGTTTTCATTAAGAGCCTCTATAACGGGACAGATTTTTCTTGATGACGTTTTTGTTTCTGATGAAAAAGTTTTACCGGAAGTTCAAAGTTTTAAAGGTCCCTTTTCATGTCTAAATATGGCTAGATATGGAATTGCCTGGGGGGTAATGGGTGCCGCAGAATTCTGCTGGGACTCTGCTTTAAACTACTCTCTTGAAAGAATTCAATTTGGAAAGCCTATTGCATCAAAGCAGCTAATTCAAAAAAAACTAGCTGATATGCAAACTGAAATTACACTTGGGCTGCAAGCTGCGTTGAGGGTTGGTAGGCTCATAGATCAGATGAAAATGAAACCAGAAATGATATCTCTCATAAAGATGAATAATTGCCAAAAAGCTTTAGACATATCAAGGATGTCTAGAGATATACATGGAGGAAATGGTATTAGTGATGAGTATCACATTATTAGACATAGTATGAACTTAGAAGCAGTAAATACTTATGAGGGAACGCATGATGTTCATGGCCTTATACTTGGTAAGGCACAAACATCATACGATGCATTCTAATTTATTTGTTAAGGTGTTTATCTAAAAAAGTTTCAACCTTTCCAAACATATTTAATCTTGACTGTTCACCACCAAATCCATGACCCTCGTATGGTTCAACATACCATTCATATTCCTTACCCAGTCTATCTAATTTATCAGCAAGTCGTTTAGCATGAACTAGTTTTACATTATTATCTTGTGCACCATGCATAATTAATACTGGTGATTTAATATTTTGTGCTTGTCTTAGAGGAGAAGTTTCAATGATATATTCCATATCCTCAGGAATATCAGGATCACCCCATTCAAGTCTTAATTCATGATAAAAGCCATTAAATCTTCTTGAGTTTCTATTAGAACCTTCTTGAAGGAGCTCCAAATCTACAACTCCAACGTAATTAATACCGGCAGCATATAAGTCTGGTGTAAATGCAAGTCCTGCCATGGTTGCATATCCTCCATAACTACCTCCAAAAATAGCTATTCTATCTTCGTCTGCAATACCATTATTTGTTAAATATTTAACTCCATCTGTAATATCGTCCTGCATTGTTTTGCCGAACTGTTTATTAGCTAAAATATAATGCTTAGCTCCATAACCTGTTGAGCCTCTAAAATTAGGTTGAAAGACTACATATCCTCTGCTTGCAAGAAATTGAACATAAGGATCATATCCATAAGTATCTCTTGCATTAGGCCCACCATGAGGATGAACAATCATTGGTAAGTTCTTACCATTGGTATTTTTTGGGATAGTTAGGTAACCATTAATCTTAAGGCCATCCCTAGCTGCATATGAGATAGGTTGTTTTGGCGAAAGCAAATCTCTATTTATCCAAGGGGATCTATCCCAAAGAAAGCTCAATGTGCCTCCATCTTTATCAAATAAGTAATAGTCCCCTGGGTTTGTAGAGCTAGAAACAGCAATGACTAATTTGTTTCTATCTTTACTCCATGTAACAGGCCTTACGTCCTGATCTGGGAAAGCCGCTTCGAGCATATCATTTGTTTGCTGCACATCCTCGTCAAAAAATATTCTTACTGGCTTTTCAGCATAGTAACTGACATAAATTAGCTCATTAGTTTTTTCATCTATTGAGGCGCCACCTTGAGCTTGTCTACAACCTCCAACCGGTCCTGCAACGTCATATTCTGAATCTTCGTATAGCAAATCAAAGCTTCTAGTATCTGGGTCATAAGAAAATAACTTACTTTTGTCATTTTCTTCGTTGAATTCATTTGACTTACTTACATCTTGGCCAGCAACAAGCCATGTATTGTCATTTCCACTAAGTGGAAAAAACGTTGGTTTTTGACATTTGTTAGTAAAGTGAACTTCCCAGGTTTTCTGCTCTGGAAAATATCTCCATATACGCCATTCGTCGATTCTATTTGAAACTGCGGCAAGTGGAATACCATCTGTTCTTACAACAACATTACTAATCCATTCTCCATCATCAACGTCTGGCCCATTAGCAACTCTTTTTTTTGCACCTGTATTAATATTCAACTTGTAGTAATCGTCAACACTTCCTCTTCTACTATTTTCAGAAATCATAATATGATCTGGCTCTTCAGGCAGAAGACTGGTTAAAGAAGGCCTAACTATTGCGCCTTGTGCAGATGAAAATTCAAAAAGTTTTCTTTTCTTGCTTCCATCAATATTCATACCCCACATTGCATATGCAGTGATAGATTTTCCAGCAGAATTTGTCGGTGAAGCTGTAAAAATTAACCTATTATCTGAAACCCATCTAACACCACTAACGCTGCTTGATCCTTTGCCGGAAGTTAAAACGGTAGTGCTACCATTTTTTAAATTAAAAAGAGTTAATTTACCTCCTCTAAAGTCATCTTCCACTCCTTTTCTTAAATCTGACTCAATATCGCATTTGTTCTCTCTTGGAGGGCTCACAATTGTTAGGTACTCACCATTTGGTGACATTTGCATTTCGTATGAATTGGAATAGCATGCGAAATATTCAGCTGGTATCATATTTTGTTCTGCATTTAGATGCGTAAAAGCTAAAATTGATGAAACCAAAAAGAATTTATTTATATTTTTCATAATAACGTTCCGAATGTTGTTTATATTTAGTAAAGCGTGTTTTACACACTAACAAGATGAATTTAACATAATTTTAATATAATTTAAATTGATATTAATTTTTGCTGAACAGACTATCAAGATTGAAGCAATTTGCTTAATATTAATGAAAAAAAAATTATTAAAAAAAACTAGGATTTTAGCTAAAAGTATAGTACTTTAGGCTTTTACATAGTTACATATGGGGATATTTATATTATGACAAATTTAAAAAATACGTTTTTATTTACACTACTTGCTTTTACTTTGGTAGTTACCGCAGACAATCCTGGTGAGGATGTTGCTGATAACGAAGCAGAACAAGTTTTAGAAACCGTTGAAGAAGTAGCGCAGACAGAATCTGAAGTTGAGGATAACTCAGAAGATACTCCTGCTGAATCAGATGACGGAGTTGTTACATTAGAAAAAGTAACAGTTACAGGTTCAAGAATTAAGAGAAGTCAGGTAGAGGGAGCTACACCATTAATAGTTATCACTAAGCAAGATATGAAAGATAATGGTTATAGAAATCTTACTGAAGCTTTACAGAGTCTTCCAATAGCCAATGCTGCAACTCAAAACGAGTCTCAAGTTAATACTTTTACCCCTAATGCAAACGAACTGGATTTGAGAAGATTTGGTCCTGGAAGAGTTTTAGTCCTTGTTAATGGAAGAAGGATGGCAGATTACCCATTCCCATATAATAATTCATCTAATTTTGTTAATACTGGAACTATCCCTGCAGGCTTAATTGACAGAATTGAGGTCTTAACATCTGGTTCATCTGCTGTATATGGTTCAGACGCTGTTACTGGTGTTGTAAATATTATTACAACTAAAGGTAAAGATTTTTCTGAAGTAGACATGATGGTAGGTCAAACAGAAAATGGAGAAGATAATATCTTTGACTTCACATTTACCTCAGGTGGTTTCTCTGGTAATCATAGTTGGACTGTTGGTGCAAATATGTATCATATTGATCCAATGTACTATAACGACAGATCTGGCTTCTCAAGCTGGGAAGATAATCCAATTTGGTCTGATCCAAATGATCCTCAGTACAGAAGTGATGCTGTATTTGCAGACTATCTACTTGGATTCCAGAAAATATCAGGCTGGAGCCCTAATGCTAGTGGTTTTAATGAGTACGGTTTAGATGCTGTAACCGGTAATGGTTATGAGTGTTCTGATATATACCCAACAGGTTTCCCATGGAAAAAATCTGATTACGGTTATGACTCACCACCATATTCATATCCTGGATCATACTGTGTACAAGATTATGGTGATGACCAGCAAACAATGGTTAACGAAAGAGATGAGTACACGTTAATGGGTACATACTCATATAACTTTGATAATGGTGTTACTTTGAATGCTAGAGGTTTCTACTATGAATCAGAATCAATGTTGAATAGTTTCTCAAGATGGTTCCAAGTTAGCAATACATGGACAAAAACTCCATTTACTACTCCTCTTGACTTTGCTTATGGTGGAAATACTGGAACTAATGACTTCAACCAATACAGATACACTAGAACTTTTGGTGGACAAATAGGTGACAATGCAAGAAGAGAGTCCAATTATAAAGAGGATGTTACTGATCTATTTGTCGGTTTAGAAGGTGTTTATAACAACGGCTTCGACTGGTCTTTTGGTTTTAATACTACTGAATATAACTCAGCATATAATTCCAGCCCTCTTACTACAGACGTTTATGACTGGGTTCATGGAGCTGATAGAGGTGATACTACCGATATTTCTGATTTCTATCAGTGGAGAGGTGACTTTTACGATAATGCCGGTAACTATTTCGGTGATCCGTTTTATAACCAGATAGGTGCTTTTTATTACAGCTTTATGGATACACCTGAAGCACAGAACCACCCTTGTGGACAGGATACTATAGTAGATCCATATACTGGAACAACATATTCAGCATGTTTGGCTTGGGACAGAGCATTCAGTCCTACAGCTAATGCAGATCTTGCTAATTTTAACTCACCAGAATTAACAGAAGCTCAAACCTCATCAAGCATGATTGACTATCAAGTCTCAGGTGAAACTAATTACCAGCTTGCTGGTGGACCAATAGCATTTGCGGCTGTTGTTGAATATCATGAGCAAGATTACTTACTTAAACCTGATCAAAAAAGAATTGATTCTGATAATGAAGTCGAGGATGCAGTTCTATTTATCAATGGTTCAGCTAGACAAGGTGGTGGAGACAGAAGTAGAACATCATTTGGTTTAGAAGTATTGTTGCCTGTAACTTCAAAACTTGAGCTAACAACCGCTCTTAGAAGTGACGAGTATGATGATGAGTCCAGTGCAGTTGGTAGAAGACAATCAGCAATGATTAATTTTGCCTACAGACCACACGACAAATTGTTATTGAGAGGTTCAGCTGGTGAAAGCTTTAGGGCTCCTGATATGCATTATGTATATGCGGGAAGTAGTTCATACTTTGATTCAGTTACAGACTTCAGGGACTGTTATGCTAAAGGAGTTCCATCTTATCAATCATGTGATAACACATATACTATCAAAGGAAGATTTGAAGGTAATAAGAGACTTGATGCAGAATCTGGAGAGAACTATTCACTAGGATTGGTTTGGGATTATGCTGAAGGTGGATCATTTACCATGGATCTTTTCCAAGTTATATTAGAGGGTGCTGTTACTAATGTTGACGTTGCTCAAATTGCTGTTAGAGAAGCTTATTGTATTCATGGGGAAGATTTCTCTGATTGGTACAATAATTCTGATTTTTCTGGAGTTAACTGTTCAGATACGTTAACTGCTGTTGTCAGGAGTGAGCCCGGTGAATTAGACGAGGACGGTCTTGGTGATATTGATGAAATAACTACATTCAACCAAAATCAGTCTAAGGAAGAATTCCAAGGTATAGACACTACCTTAAGATATGCATGGTCAACTGAATCTGCAGGTGATTTTTCATGGGTACTTTATAATTCAAATATTATCAGTAGGTACAGAAAAACTGATGAATTGTCTGATGAAATAGACCTTTTAGATGCTTTTATTTACGAGCCAAGATCGCAACAAACTGCTACTCTTAGTTGGAGATATGATGACTGGAGAGCAAGTTGGTATATGGACAGAACTGGTCATACAGAACAGTATTATGGTGAAAAAGGCGATCCTTTCATAACACATAATCTTTCTGCTTCATATAACTTCTCAGCTGACTTGAATATTAGAGCTACTGTTAGTAATGTCTTTGATGAAATGCCGGAAAAAGATAGTGCTTATGGCTGGCCTTATTTCAACAGAAGCTACTACAGCATATTTGGTAGAGCTACCTATATTGCTGTGGACTATAGGTTCTAAGTTTAACTAACTAAAAAAAGAATATATAATTACAGGGCGTTCAGCCCTGTTTTTATTTAAGAAAGGAATCAAATATGAATAAATTTTTATATGTACTATTGCCATTTATTGCTCTAAATATTCACGCACAGGCGTTAGATGATAACCCAGAAAAACTAGTAGACCAGACTATACAGAAACAATCTAAAACAATTGAAAGCCTTCAAAAAGCTCAAGAAAAAATTGATGAACTGGATACAGAGTCAAAAAAACTTACAAATGAATATAAAGATACTGTTGTTGAGTATGAAATTCTCAATAGATATGACAATCAACTTCAAAAAATTACTGAAAGCCAAGCCGAGGAAATTAATAGCTTAATATCTCAAATAGATTCACTGGATGAAACTAACAAATACGTTTTGCCATTGCTTGAAAGAATGCTTGTAACTTTAAGAGATTTAATTGAGCTAGATATTCCTTTCTTAATGCAAGAAAGAATGGCTAGGCTTGAGGAATTAGAATCTATTCTTTATAAAGCAAATTTTTCTACAGCTGAAAAATTTAGAAAAATATATGAGGCTTATCAAATTGAAAATGAATACGGTAGAACTATCGAAGCATACTCTGGAAATATTGATATAGACGGGATAAACCTTGCTGCAGATTTCTTTAGGCTTGGAAGACTAAATCTTTTCTACATGACACCAGACCAAAATAAAACTGGATATTGGGACAAGGATATAAATGGGTGGACTCATATGAATGGTAAATATGCAGATGATATAGATGCTGCACTTAAGATAGCCTTTAAACAAGCGCCACCTGATTTCATAAATCTACCACTTCAAGGAGTCAAGAGATGAAAAAATTATTATTAATATCATTAATTGCTTTCAATATAAGTTTCGTTGCTCAGGAAGAAGTTGAAGAGATCGATCCAAATATAGAGAGGGTTGAGAAGATAGAAGATCTTATTAATAGAGTTGAAAAAAATAGTCAAGAGCTTGCAAGGGCTGATGCAGCTAGGATTAATAATTTTATTAATAAGGTTAAAGATAGAAAATTTCTTTTATCAAAAGCAAAAAAACAACTATCTGATGAGGAGATAAGAAATAAAAATCTTGAAGGCTTATTTGAGGCTAACGAGTTAAAACTTTCAGAATTAGAGACTGAACTGCAAATTAAATTAGGAGTTTTAGGAGAATTATTTGGTGTTGCAAGGCAAATGGCTGGAGAGCTAAATGCTGATTCTGAGGCTGCATATAATTTTTCTGAATTTCCAGATAGAGGACCAGCTCTTCAAGAGATTGGTAAGATTAAAGTACACAATCTAAAAAACTTAGAAGATTTATGGGTTTTGCATTTAAATGAAATTGCCTCTTCTGGAGAAATCAAAGAGATTGATGCAAAAATTATTAATTCTGATGGAGATGTTCAGTTATCAAAATTAGTAAGATATGGACCATTTAACATGGTAAAGGATAAGTCGTTTGTGAAGCCAAATATAGCCAATAACGCTTTTTCAGTTCTTCCTAAACAACCCGATAGAAGTATTACTAAGAAGTTTAGATCGCATTATAAATCTGATGGTTATAGTGTTGCGCCTATTGATCCAACAAGAGGCTTTTTGTTATCCCTTTATCTTGACAAGCCATCTACTTTTGAAAGAATTGCTCAAGGAAAACTAATTGGTTTCATCATTGTAATAATTGGTACCTTAGGGCTTCTTTTTGCTGCATATAGATTTTATACATTAAATGTTTATGCTAATTCTATTAAATCTCAATCAAGCATAAATGTTTTTGGTCAAATAGATCAGCTTTCAGCTAAATCTTCGGTCATAGATGCATTTGAGCGTGAATGTGATGAAATTTTATTAACAATTAGTGGAAATTTAAATTGGGGTATAAATTGGATTAAATTCCTTGCTGCAGTTGCTCCATTACTTGGGTTGCTTGGTACTGTGATTGGGATGATTGAAACTTTCCAAGCTATAACTGTATTTGGTACTGGAGACCCTAAGCAAATGGCTGGCGGTATTTCTCAAGCACTTGTTACAACAATGCTGGGTTTGATATTTGCAGCTCCATTACTTGCTATGTACACATTATTGTCAGAAAAGGTATCCGATATTCTTCAGGAAATTGAAGAGTATGTAGCAGTATCGATTGTTAAAAAGGTAAGTTAATGATTGGATTGACAGATCTATTTGATAGGGGTGGTCCTGTCTTGTACATATTATTTTTTGTTACTTTGTATATATGGTTTATTATTTTTACAAAGTATTTAAGCACTAATTATAGTAATAAGAATTGGATACAAAAAGATTTTATAACGTTTTCTAATGGCGTAAATATTAATAAAAATAACAGACACTTATTTGAAGAGTCTTTTTTGATTTATGTTAGAAGAATATCGTCACAAAGATTAAAGATGCTTGATGGGTTAATAGGAATGTGTCCTATGCTCGGATTGCTTGGAACAGTTTATGGAATGATAGAAGTTTTTGAGGTTTTGGCTGTACTTGGTACAGGCAACCCAAGAGCTATGTCAACCGGTGTTGCAAAGGCGACAATCCCAACAATGGCTGGAATGACTATAGCCTTAAGTGGACTATTTTTTAAGTTTGACTTAGCTAACAAAGTTAATAAATACCAAGAAGATGCAAGGGCATTTCTAAATAATGAGTTAAAAACATGAGAAGATACAACAAAAGACGCATAGCCCAAGAAGAGGCAGCATTAGACTTGACGCCAATGATGGACATTGTATTTATAATGTTAATTTTCTTTATTGTGACTACGTCTTTTGTAAAAGAAACTGGTGTTGATGTGAATAGACCTAATGCTGAAACAGCTGAAAGAGATGAAAAAGGAAATATACTTGTTGCTATAACTGAAAATGATGAAATTTGGATTGATAAAAGAAGAGTTGACCTTAAAGCTGTAAGGGCAAACATCGAAAGACTAAAAATTGAATACCCAGAAGGCTCTGTTATTATTCAAGCTGATCAAAGATCTAGGTCTGGTTTATTGGTTGAGGCTATGGATCAAATAAGATTAGCTGGAGTGACTAATATTTCAATCGCAGCCAAGAATGATACTTAGCAAGTTTGAAAAATATCTCCCCTTATTGCTATCTCTAGTAGCAGCTTTCTTAATATTTTTACTTATGCAGTACTTAATAACTACTGATGTTTTTAATAAGAAAAAAGAATCCGATGTAAGTTATTTAGAATTTATTAGAATAAATAGCGATGAATCTCTTCAGGAAAGGGATAGAAAAATCCCTGATAGGCCAAAGCCAGAAAAAAGACCACCACCTCCACCCGATATAGAGCTTAAGCAAGAAACTACACTTGCAAGGCCAAATTTGGATATAGAGTTACCAACATTTTCTGTACCTACTGATTTTAGTGGAGCATTTTTAGGTAATCTTGATAATTTAGGTGGCAGCTCATCTGCATTGATTCCTATGGTTAAAGTTCAAGCTCAGTGCCCATTGCAAGCAATACAGGGTGGTATTAATGGAACTATACAAATTTACTTAGTTGTTAATCCAAATGGAAAAGTAAGTAATGCAAGGGTTGTAAGGGATACCAATAATAAAATGTTTAATAAGCAGGCACTTAAGGCTATTAGAAGGTGGCAGTTTAAACCAAAAATAATAAATGGAATACCTGTCGAACAGGCAGGAGAAATAGAAATGGAGTTTATTTGTAATGCATAAGTACCTTATATCTTTTTTACTTATTTTTTCGACCACCACATATAGTGATGAGACCATTAGTGTTTGGGTGCGTGATTATTTTGAAAGAATTCATAAATCTATTAATGAGGAGAATTATGAAAAAGCACTTCAAGAGCTTCAGACTGCAAATGAAAGATACTTTAGAGGGGGCAGGACCTATGAGGCTGCACTTTTATATCAACTCTATGGTCAATTTTATGCACTTCAAAATAAATATACAGAAGCATTGCCATGGTTTGAGAAATCACTTGGAACTGAAAAGCTTCCAAGGATTGGAGCTCAAGAAGTAAGATTTCAGTTAGCACAAACTTATTTTATGGTGGGCAATTACAAAAATGTTGTCCCGTTATTAAATGACTATATTAATATAGGTACAAAGTATTCATATCCAATTTCAGCAAGAATTAATCTTTTACTTGCCTATTCTCACGGCAGAATGGATGAGTACAAAGAGGCATACTTTCATATTACTCAAGCAAATAATAAAGCTGATAAACCACAGATTGAATGGATTGAGTATGGCTTCAGCCTTGCTATGAAACTAAATAATCTAGATGATGCTGAAAATTTAAGTACTAGACTGCTATTTTTAAAACCAGAAAAGAAAAAATATTGGAATCAAGCAAGTGCTTTATATTTTGCCAAAGATTTTGAAATTGATTCATTGTCCGCACTTGAATTAGCATATGAGAATAATACTTTAGATAAAGAGTCAGATTTTTTACTTCTATCAAAATATTACTTGTACCAAAAATCACCTATAAAAAGTATTGCTGTAATCGAAGATGGATTTAATAGAGGAATTATTAAACAGAATGAAGAAAACTTTAAACTCTTATCCAGCTCATATTTTTTTTCAAGAGATTTAAAAAATGGTATAAAAGTATTAGTGAAGGCTGAAAAAATATCAGATGATCCTGATTTGTCATTTAGACTTGGAACATATGCATTTGATAGCGAAGACTATAAGTTAGCAATAAGGTCTTTTAATACTGCGAAAAATAAAGGATGGAATGACGTTCCTGGAAGGATTGAGCTAATAACAGGAATTTCGTACTTTGAACTAAATGACTATGAGAAAGCTAATGAGAACCTAATGGTTGCTGCTAAGTTTTCTGATACAGAAGATACTGCAAATGGGTGGTTGTCATATATTAAACAATTCAACTATAAGAACCTATAATATTAGGTCTATAAATTGAACTTATTAATAAGTTGCTAATCTAATAATTATGATCATAAAAACTGCAAACTTAAAGCGCTCATTTGAGGTTGGCTCAGAAACTGTTGAAGCAATAAAAGGCATTAATTTAGAAGTAAATGCAGGTGAGTTTATAGCAATTATGGGACCCTCTGGTTCAGGTAAAACAACTTTAATGAATATCATTGGATGTCTTGATACACCCACCAGTGGTGAATATTATCTCAATAATAAATTAGTTAACCAGCTCAACGAAGATGAGCTAGCTGGAATTAGAAACAAAGAGATTGGTTTTGTATTTCAATCTTTTCATTTGCTTGCTAAAAATTCAGCCCTTGATAATGTTTTATTACCAATGAAGTATGCTGGCGCTAATATTGATGAAGCAACTGTTAGAGCTAAGCATGTTCTTGACCAAGTAGGCCTTTCAGACAGAATGAGCCATGGGCCAACAGAACTCTCTGGAGGTCAGCAACAAAGAGTCGCTATTGCAAGAGCAATGGTAAATACTCCAAGTATTTTGTTTGCTGATGAGCCAACTGGTAATCTGGACTCCAAAACTGAAGGTGAGGTTATGGGGTTATTCAAAGAATTAAATGAAGATGGACAAACCATTATTTTAATCACCCATGAAGAAGAAATCGCTAAACAATCAAAAAGAATAATTAACATTAAAGACGGATTAATTGAATCTGATACCAAAATATGAATAAAATAAGCACTATGAAACATAATAAAATTTTTACAATCGCAGCAATTTCTATATTAGTAGTTTCTTGTGGCAAACCAGAGACATCGAACGAAGCTGCAACTTTTTACAAGAAAGATAATGTATCTGAAAAAAAACTAGAAGTTAGTATAGAAGCATCTGGAATAATTGAAGCAATTGCTTCTGTTGAAATTAAATCAAAGGCCTCAGGTGAAATTTTATACTTAGGTGCAGAGGTTGGCGATACTGTAGAAAAAGGATCTATGCTTGGTCAGATAGATCAAAGAACACCAAAAAATATACTTGATCAATCAGAATCTGACTTAGAAGCATCAAAAGTTAGGCTTGATAATGCAAAATCTCAATTTGAAAGAGGTGCCGAGCTCCATTCTAAGGGAAGTATTTCTGATAAAGACTATGAAGATATTCAAGAAAACTACGCACAGGCTAAATCAACTGTAGTAAGAACAGAAGTTTCCTATGAAAATGCAAAAATTGCACTAGATGATACGGTAGTGAGATCTCCTGTTGCAGGAACAATTATCTCAAGACCAGTTGAGGTTGGGCAAGTGATTTCATCGCCAACCATGGCTGTTGGTGGTGGAACAATATTGATGACATTAGCAGATCTCTCAAAGGTAAGAGTGAGAGCTTTGGTCGATGAGATTGATGTTGGTAAAGTCTCTATCGGTCAAGTTGTGTCGATAAAAGTAGCTGCATATAGGGATAAAGAATTTTTTGGGACAGTTTCAAAGGTAGAGCCATTAGCTAAAGTCGAACAAAATGTTACAACTTTCCCCGTTCTTATAGATATTGATAATGATGAAAATCTTTTACTACTTGGCATGAACACAGATGTTGTAATTGAAATTCTTAATAAAGATGTTTCTGTTACTGCACCATCTATGTCACTTAGAACAAGAAAGGATATTTATTCAGCTGCATCGATTCTTAATATTCCAACTGAAAGTGTAGATACTTTCTTGCTTGACCGAGTAAAGGGAGAAAATTTTAATAAATTTATTGTTATCAAAGAAACCAACAAAGGGCCTGAGTTGGCATGGGTTGAAATTGGTGTTTCTGACTTAGCTAATGTCGAAATTATTAGCGGCTTATCAGAGGGTGATACGGTCTTCATACTTCCAAGCAAAAGCCTTTATGACTATCAACAAAGATTTAAAGAGCGTGTAAATGCTTCATTTAGTTTCGGTTAATGCTTTTTAAAGAATCCTTAATCTCTGCTATTTCGTCAATTAGATCGAATTCTATAAGATCTTTTCTGACTTCTTTGGCAATCATAATTGGTACAGCTGCGGTTATAGCTGTTATTGGGATAGGCTCAAGTGCCGAAAAGGCCCTCGAAGCAAGCATTGATGATCTTGGAGGAAGAACTTTGTATGTTGCGCCAGGGCAAAATAGAAGGGGAGCAGTAACCAAAGGAATTATACCTTTAGATATTAAAGATGCTGAGGCTCTTGCAAATTTTAAAGGCCTTGAATGGGAAATATCTCCAACCATCACCAGAAACCGCCAGGTAAAATTTGGCAATGCAAATATCAATCAAAGAATTGGAGCTTATCTTCCGATTCATTTTGGTGTCAGGGGATATGAACTTGAATCTGGCAGATTATTTGATGAAAATGACAATTTAGGAAGAAAGAGAGTTGTTGTTGTGGGTTCAAAAATACCAAGCGAGCTAAAGACTAGAGCTGGAAGCTTGCTTAACAAAGAAATACTTATTGCAGGAACCTCATACAAGGTTATAGGAATTTTAAAAGAAGAAGGATCAACTGGATGGCAGAATCCAGATGAAGAGCTATATATCCCCCTCTTAACTGGTGCACAAAGAGTATTTGGAACCCCAAATGTTGATTCAATCAATGTAGGTATTTCCAATGATATGAATGTGGATGAAGTAATGATGTCTATAGAACAAATACTTAGAGCTAAGCATGACATAGGCCCTGGTCAAGATAATGATTTTAGAATAAGTGATTACAGTCAGTTTTCAGATTTAAGAAGACAAGCAACTGGGATATTTACATTACTTATTGCTGCAATAGCAGGAATAAGTCTTGTAGTTGGAGGCATTGGTGTTATGAATATAATGCTTGTGTCTGTTACTGAAAGAACAAGAGAAATAGGTTTAAGAAAAGCCCTTGGAGCAACCCATAGAGCAATCATGCTTCAATTTGTTGTAGAGGCAATACTATTGTGTGTTATTGGAGGCATGATAGGTTTAGCCTTTGGGACCTCTATCCTCTGGATTACCGCAACATTGTTTGACTGGCCTTTTGCTCTTCCTTTTGCAGCAATGATTGGTTCTATAACATTCTCAGCATTAGTTGGGTTGTTTTTTGGCATTTGGCCTGCAAGAAAGGCTGCAAAGCTAGATCCAGCCACTTCCTTAAGGTATGAATAAATTAAAGGTTATTCAATTATTACCTGAACTTAATTTTGGCGGAGTTGAAAGGGGAGTTAAAGACTTTTCAAAAGCATTAGTAGACAGAGGTCATCAATCAATAGTTATATCTAATGGTGGTCTGCTGCAAGAAGAAATAGAAAACAATGGTGCCAAGCACGTAAACCTGCCTATTCACAAGAAAAGAATTACTTCGTTATTTTTAGCATCGCAACTCAAAGAAATTTATGAAAAAGAAAAACCAGATATTGTTCATATTCGCTCAAGAATGCCTGCATGGATAAATTTCTTTGCTTATAAGAAATTAAAAAAAAGACCACTACTAATTTCAACTTTTCACGGTCTATATAGTACGCCCATCTACAGTCAGGTAATGTCAAAAGTTGACCACACAATATCAATTTCTAATACCGTAAAAAACTATATTCAATCAACCTATAAGATGACTGATGATCAAATCACTATCATTCCTAGGGGTTGTGATTCTGATCAATTTAATAAGGAGCCTATTGAGGAGCCCTGGCTTAGTAAATGGTATGAAGAGTTTCCCCAAACCCAAGGAAAAAAGATTTTAACCTTACCAACTCGTATTACAAAATGGAAAGGAGTAGATAGTTTTATTGATTTAGTTGAGTCACTTGATGACGATAATTTACATGCCCTGGTTGTCGGCCCAGTCTCAGATTCAAAGAAAAAATATTACAAAACATTAGTTAACAAAGTTAATGAAAGGTCGCTGACTAATAAAATAACTTTTACAGGTTCAAGGAAAGACATTGCAAATATATATAAAATTTCTGATGTCGTTTATAACCTATCTATACAGCCTGAGCCCTTTGGCAGAACTACCATTGAGGCAATTAGTTGTGGGTCTGCGGTGGCAGGATGGAATCATGGCGGTACACAAGAAATCCTAGAAGAGCTTTTTCCTCAAGGTTTGGCCGAGCTTAATAATATAGAGGAACTTAAAGATATAACGTTAGATATTCTTGGAAGCAGTCAAAAGCCATCAGAAAATATTTTTACTTCGGAAAGAATGATAGATTCGACTATTAATCTTTATTATGACTTGCTTAATAAGTCCTCATAGACAGTAAATACTTTTTTTGCCTTCTTTTCTAGTGAAAACTCTTCGGCTACATACTGATAAATAGAATCTTGTTTAAAGCTTGCGTCTACCCACCTGCTAATTAATTTTTTAAGCGAATTTAAATCATCTGGTTCAGCTAGAAGCTCACCAGGGAGTATTTGCTCCATATGACCAACTCTCGTTGATATAACTGGAATTTTTAAGTACAGAGCCTCTAAAGCAACTCTTGGCCCACCTTCACGTCTTGATGAGATAATAAGAAGAGATGCTTTTTTATAAAAATCAATAAGTTTTTCTTTAGCAACTGAATTTACAATCGTAATTTTATCGCTCAACTCATTATCAGATATTAGTTGATTTAGTTTTATGTATTCAGGACCGTCACCAACTATTAGTAGTTTCTTATCAATATCAACCCAAGATTTAATCAGTAAATCAAATCCTTTTACTGGCTCGAGTCTCCCAATAGCTAGGATATATTCGTTAGTTTTATCAATACTTTTTGGTAAAGAAGGGTGCCACCAATTTTCAACTAAGTGACTTGAGACATTTAATGAGTCTTGTATTTTTATACTTCCAGCTATTACAGCATCAGCCTTACTGTAGACCTTCGTATTACTTTTAATGCCATGAACACTGCAGACATGATTGAGATTAATGATTTTTTTAACAGAGTTTATTATTGATGTAGTTTTTGAACCATGTGAATGCACAATATCAGGTTTTAATTTGCTAATTGTGCTTAGTAATTTAAAAATGCCAAAGATAGAGCGTCTTGATATATTGCTCACTTGTATAACTGTTGCATGCGAGAAGTATCTTGAAATAGATGGGTTGCAAATAACAGTAACTTCGTTATTTGTAGCTTGGGTCTTTGATAGCTCTTCAACATGTTGCTCTATTCCAGCAAAAGTTTCACTTAAAACATAATGGACTATCTTCATAAAAGGTTTAGTTTAATTTTAATTTTATATACTAATTTCTCAACCTCAGCAAAAACTTCATGATGTGGATTTTGCATATGAATTTTTATTTTATTTAGGCCTTTCACCATTTTATTATATTCAATATAGCCAACTTGTTTATTGTGCAGGAGTTCATTCATTTGGTTAATTACTTTATTTTTTCTGAAATACTTCATATTAAATAATACAGTAGAGCCTCTAGTAGAAAGGCTTTCATAAACCATATTTACACTATCCTGGGTAATAATCTTGATTGAGGCTTTATTTAAAACCTCGTTAAAATTCTTATCTGAAAGGATTATTTTATTATTTACTTTTGCTAGATTTGTCAGTAAATCGCGCATTTTGGATGGAGTCCTTCTTGAGGGAAAGATATACCAATTTTTATTAGGATATATCGATGTTATAAATTCAATCTGATCCATTAGTTTCTTAATATTAAATAGATAATGTTTATTCTTTCCACCAATTGCGATCATACCTACTTTTTCATCAACTTCTTCTGATGAAACTTTTGCTAATGACCCTTCATAAAAAAGAATATTTTGAGGAGGGTGTTTGTGGTATGAACGAACCTTATTGATGTCATGCTTGGGAGCACAAACAATATTAAACTTATCTCTATGAAATGCGGGGAACATTACTGCAATTTTTTTTGGCTTGGATGTGATATTAATTTTTTCTGTCACACCTTCAGTATATTTTGATGACGAGATAACATTAGAGATTTTTAGAATATGCCAATGGCTTTTCCTTCCCGCACCAATGATTATAGAAATATTATTTTCATTACATGATTGATTAATATCTCTAATGTCTTGATTGGTAATTGATGCAGAAAATGGGCTAAATAAGTACTTAAATTTTTTAGTCAATATACCGTCAGGCTGGTATTCAATTACATTTATCGGAATTTCTTTAGCAAGCTCCTCTAACAGCGCCTTAACCTGCTTTTCATGGCCTAACTTACCATCTTTTACCCAAAGAATATTCATAAGTTGATTGTGTATTTACTGTTGATTTTTAATATCTTATAAACATAATGAGATATGTCAAAATACAAGTCTATATTTATCTCAGATGTCCATTTGGGATCTAAGGGTTGTAAATCTAAATATTTATACAATTTTTTAAAAACCCACTCTTGTGATAACTTATTTCTTGTTGGAGACATTATTGACTGTTGGCGATTAAAGTCAAAGATTTATTGGCCTCAAGAGCACAGTAATGTAATTCGTAATATTCTATCTATGGCAAAAAATGGAACTAAGGTAACTTATATTACTGGAAACCACGATGATTTTTTAAGAATTTATCAACCCTTGCAACTTGGAAATCTTGAACTCAAAGAAGAGCATGTTTATGAAACAGTATCCGGTAAGAATTTTCTAGTAATTCATGGTGATCAGTTTGATATTGTTACGAAATATGGAAAAAGCCTTTCTGTTCTTGGTGATAAAGTTTATACATTTTTATTAGCTCTTAATAAGGTTCTTAATTTCTTTAGGTCTAGATTGGGTTTTGGGTATTGGTCTTTGGCTAAATATTTGAAAGATCTCACAAAGAAAGCCGTTAACAAGGCATCTGATTACGAAGAAAGCTTATCAAGGGAATGCAAGACTAGGAACCTAGATGGTATTGTTTGTGGTCATATACACAAAGCACAAATATCTGTAATTAATGGAATTGATTATTTGAACTGTGGTGATTGGGTTGAGTCAGCTACAGCCCTTGTTGAGACTATGAAAGGAGAATTCAAGCTTATAAATTGGGGCGATATTGAAGAAGCAAGAGAAAACATCAAGCTTTTGAGTAATTCTTGAGTATGAAAGACGACTTGCAGCAAATAGCTATTACTCTTGTTTCGCAGTATGGAGATGAGGCTCAGACCATTGCTATGCTTCGAGCAGCAGAATATGCTGCCTCTTTAAATCAAGAAGAATGGATTAAATGGGAAAAGGTTGTGCAAATTCTTG
>ERZ1046568.1014-NODE-1014-length-20814-cov-8.484561_pt1 | contig 20814 bp, 21 predicted proteins | sample MGYA00383092_ERZ1046568 | MGnify/ENA primary metagenome ERZ1046568 (study PRJEB29581, sample SAMEA5548362) | metagenome | biome: marine; feature: coastal; material: water | depth 1 m | study: Short-term variability in the microbial, nano- and picoplankton... | reverse complement strand
CAAGGTACAACAGGTGGATCTGGCTCACAAGGAACAACTGGATCAAATGGACCTACCGGACCTACCGGATCTACCGGACCTACCGGACCTACCGGACCAGCAGGTGGATTTACTACTGGTTCAAATGCGCAAGTTAACTCACTAGGAGCAGGAACTGCCGCTACAGCTGTCCCTGGAGAAATTGTAGCAACCGGTAATATAGTAGCCTTCTTTACATCTGATATTAGACTAAAAGAAAATATAAAAGAAATACCAGACGCTTTAGTTAAACTAGATAAGATACGAGGTGTTAAGTTTGACTGGGTTGAAAAACTAGGAGTACATTCAAATGAAGGTCCAGATATCGGAGTAATAGCTCAAGAGATAGAAGAAATAATGCCAGAAGTAGTAACTACTAGAGAAAATGGATATAAAGCAGTCAAATATGATAGGTTAGTAGCATTCCTAATACAGGTTAATAAGGAATTATTAGAACGAGTTAAAAAACTAGAAGAGTAGTATGCCAGTACCGTATTCAGGACAAGTATCATACAACGACGTAGCTCTACAAACCGCCTACATACCAAGCTCTCCGGACTTCTCTCTAGACGACGTAGTTAATGGAGCTTACAGTTTTAGTTTTTTCGATCAATATAACCCCCTAAGCTACCATCAACCTACCGCCACAACTAACGACATCTCTCCTGCAGACTTTTACGGTTATTCTGGATTTTATCAAACCGGTTGGACACCAAACACCCCTACCCCCGATCCTCTTAATTACAGCAACCTCCTTACCTACGACTCATGGCCTACTGTAGGATCTTACCTCGGAACAGGTACTGCTGTAACCGACATGGGATTATACGGAGTAGGCGGAACACTGATGAACGGTATGGGATGGTCCTCAGCAGCAGGAAATGGAGGAGGAGCCTGGATCTTAGATGGTATTGACGATTACATAGATACAACAAATGGACCTACATACGGAGCTGATTTTAGCGTTGAAGCATGGTTTAGGGTAAGTGGTAACTTTTCACAAGGATCTTTAGCAGGTCAAGCCTCACTAAATGTAGACGATTGGACGTTTTCCAATATGTGGTTACTGCATCCAAACGCTACTGCTTCAAGTACAACAATTTCTTTCTACGTAAACGAAAACCCTTTTGGAAGTTTTCAAATACGAGCAGTAACTACAGGTACTTTATCTGCAGGAAACTGGTACCAAGTAGTAGGTACTTATCAATCTAGTCCTGCAGAGATGAAGATCTACGTAAACGGAACACTAATAAGTACCAACACTTCTATATCCGGTACAGGTGTTACAAATAACGCCAGTAATACTTTAGTTGTAGGAGGAGATCCTAGATACTCATTTAGGAGATTAACAGGAAACATATCAGCATTTAATATATACGACTTCACACTTGACGCAGGTGAAGTAGCGCAAAACTTTGAAGCACGGAGAGGTAGATACAGTATTTAAATAAAGAATTATGGCAGATTATACAAATAGGAGGTATGTAACTTTTGACATTAATGAAAAAAGCGATATTAACTATAGTGAAGTTTACGAAACAAGTCAAGATTCTTTAAGACTCTCAACAGATACATCGTCTTCTTTTGTTAAATACGAGATGCCCCAACCAAGCTCAGTAACCAACCTAACTACTAAATCTACAGAATACACACACAGCCAGTTTAAAACACTACTCCTAACACCGGCATGGTCTGGTAGTATAACACCTATCCCGGTTTAAATAACTTATCTAATACTAAGTTGCATTATACAAATAAGTATATTATATTGTAGATATGTACATTAGACCTATATTCAATCCCGATCTTCAAGTTAATCAAACCGAACATTACTGGTTTGAGGAAGGATTTTCACTTAAAGACGTTACTAAGATTACTACCTTAACCAAAAAAAGCACTCTTCAAAAAGCTGATGTGATAAGCGGAGCTGGAAAAAATGTACGAGATAGTAGTATTAAATGGCTTGAACCTAATGATAAACACTCCTGGATATATGATACTTTAACACATTATATTCAAGAAGCTAATAGTATCTGGAAATTTGATCTCCATACTGTTATAGATAATATACAATATACAGAGTATAAAGGAGGCGGTAACCATTACGACTGGCATGTAGATATAGGACCAGGTTCAATATCCCATCGTAAAGTATCCGTTATAGTACAGCTTTCTGACCCATCAGAATACAAAGGAGGAGAATTACAGATTAATACTGGAGGACAAATAAAAACTATACCTAAAGTAAAGGGTTCGGTAGTTATATTCCCATCCTACTTACTACACAGAGTAACTCCTGTAACTACTGGCTTAAGAAAAAGTCTAGTATTATGGGCAGGAGGAGGACATTATAAATAACACCTCACCTATAATGATAGATAACTTAGCTAAGATAGCTTTAGAAAAAGGAGGAATTTTAACTCCTTTAAAAATACCGTCAAAAGAAACTAAAGGAACGGGTTTATGCAATCCTTCTCTATACCTAGATAAAGATGGAACCCTTCTATGCAATATAAGACACGTAGGGTACATACTATACCATTCAGAAAACAAGCAGCAATTTCAAGGAAGATGGGGCCCTCTAGCATATCTTCATCCTGAAGATGATAAACATTTAAGAACAACAAACTACCTCTGTACTTTAAATAAAAAAACTTTAGAAGTTGAAACCTATCGTAAAGTAGATACCTCCTTACTAGATCAAGAACCGGTATGGGAATTTACAGGACTAGAAGATGCAAGAGTAGTAAGATGGTCAGATAAACTATACCTTACCGGAGTCAGGAGAGATACAAAACCTAACGGGGAAGGGAGAATGGAATTATCCGAAGTACTCACCGATCAAAAAAACGTAAAGGAGGTATCAAGGCATAGAATACAACCTCCCGGCGATGTTGAATCTTACTGTGAGAAAAACTGGATGCCTATAAACGATATGGAACACTGCTATGTTAGATGGACAAACCCCACCGAAATCGTAAAAGTAGATCCTCAGACTAGAACCAGCACAACCTTAATGTCCAAACCGTATCGAGAATTAGGACTTACCAAGGAGTTAAGAGGAGGATCTTCTATAGTAAACTGGGGTAGATATAGATTAGGTATTATTCATGAAGTTGATTTCTGGATGAACGAGAATAATAATAAAGATAGTATATACAATCATAGAATAATAGTGTGGGACGATAACTGGAACATAGTAAAGAAATCTAATGTATTTAAATTCATGACCGGACGAATTGAATTCGTATGCGGAGCAGCAGTTGTAGATAATGATCTAATAGTAACTTTTGGATTCTACGATAACGCAGCTTACGCATTAAGAATTCCACATACAGTTGTAGAAGAATTAATCAATGAGTAAACACAACGACTTTATACAGGATCCTTACAACGCAGAAATAAACTTCCAGTTAGGGGAAGAATACTACCGAGAAGGACATAGAGCAGGAGCTCTAACATATTTCTTAAGGTGTGCGGAGTACGCAGCAGATCATAACCTAGTTTATGAAGCATTGGTAAAGGTAGCGTTATGCTTAAAAGAAGCAGAAGCACGTCCTCACTCAACCAGAGGAGCTATACTAAATGCAATAACCTACGATACAGAACGACCGGAAGCATACTACCACTTAAGTCGTGATTATCAAGAAAAAGGAGAATGGCAAGAATCCTATACTGCAGCTGTTCAAGGATTAAATAATCTAAAATATAAAAAAGAAACCTTAACAGATATAGATTACCCCGGAGAACATGCTTTACTATTTCAAAAAGGAGTAGCAGCTTGGTGGATAGGTAGGTGTGATGAATCCCGACATGTATTTCAAGATTTATTACAGAACTGGACTCTAGAAGATAGATTTGTAGATGCCTGTCATAGAAATCTAGCAAACACTAAAGGAGAAAGATTCTTTAGGCTACCCTATTCTAAAGATAAACACCAACATAAACTAAGGTACCAATTTAAAAACTCAGATAAAATACAGAAGAATTATTCTCAAGCCCTACAGGATATATTCGTACTATCGATATTGGACGGAAAAGAAAATGGTACGTATGTAGAGATAGGTTCTGCCGGACCTTTCTCAGGTAATAATACTGCTTTATTAGAAACAGACTTTAATTGGAGAGGATTTTCATTAGATATAGACTCTGAAGCAGTTGAAAAATTTAATGCTGAACGTAAAAATAAATGCATACTACTTGATGCTACTAAGGCTAATTTTAACACCCTAATACACGAGTATAAACTCGGAGAAACGATAGATTACCTCCAATTAGATATAGATCCTTCAGACATTACTTATAACGTCCTAACCGCTATACCTTTCGATAAGTATAAGTTTCGAGTAATTACTTATGAACACGACCACTACGTAGATCGCTCACTAGGGTACAGAGAGAGATCGAGAGTATTTTTAAAATCTAAAGGGTATAAGTTGGTAGTTTCTGACATCGCTCCTGATAGTAATAGTAGTTTTGAAGATTGGTGGGTACATCCTGATTTAGTAGACTCTAAGATTTTAGAAGCTATGATTGATACTTCAAACAAAGTAAAAGCAGCAAATAAATACTTGCTAAATGGGTAACCAAGACTGGAAAACAACAGACTATGCAACTATGGAGATTACAACCAACCTCCCTAAAAAAGGATGTGTTGTTGATTGTATCTTCTGCCCTCAGAGAACCTTAATTAAGAACTATAACGGAGATAAACATTTATCTTTAGAGGATTTTAAAAGAGTTATAGATAAACTACCAACAGAGGTTAGAATAACCTTTGCCGGTTTTACTGAACCTTGGACTAACAGACATTGTACAGATATGTTAATATATGCTCATGAAAAAGGACATAGAGTATCTGGCTTCACTACAGCAGTAGGTATGACTGTAGAGGATGTAGAGAGATTGAAAGATATACCATTTGACGGAGGGATCAACGGAGGACTGACACTACACCTACCAGATCAAGAAAGAAGAGCAAAACACCCTATCAGTAAACGTTATATTGAAGTAGTAGAGAAATTCGGAGAATATAGAAATCAGATTCAATCCTTCTACTTGATGTCAATGGGTACTGTTCACGAAGACATTCAACATGTATTTAATAATGTAGGGGTCCCGGAAATGTGGTCTAGAGCCGGTAATTTAATCGGAGAAGCGATATTAAAACCTGAACTCTTAAATATTAAGGAGATGTTCAAATCCGTCTACCACGGAGAAGATCCTAAAACCTGTGGGTGTATAGAAAAACTATATCATAACGTTATGTTGCCGAATGGGGATGTATCCTTATGTTGTATGGATTACTCCTTAAGTTATATCATTGGTAATTTGTTTGAACAAGAGTATGAAGACGTTATTCCAAAATTAAATACCTGTTACGATATGTGCCGTTACTGTGAAAACGGAGTTGCCCCTCTACAGAAGGTGATCACGTAATAAATTATTAGTAGGCCGCAGCCTATTTATACCATATGGCCAACATTGCAATATACGACGGTACCTCTCGCTTCTTCCCTGGAAGAACACCATTTGGATTCTACGATAACGACTATCAGTTTCAAACTGACGCAGATAAGGTTGTTACCTTCTGTGCCCGGAGACTAGGATATCCTATCGAAAATATAGAATTACAAGATTTAAACTTCTATGCAGCTTTTGAAGAAGCAGTAACAGCTTACGGTAATGAGATCTATGCATATAAAATAAGACAAGATTATTTATCATTAGAAGGAACCTCCACAACTACAACTACTTTAAATACTGACGTAATACAACCTAACTTTGCCTCTATTGTAAGAATGTCTCATCAATACGGCGAAGAAGCAGGAGTAGGAGGAACAGTAACCTGGTATACAGGATCCTTAAATCTTACTACTAACGTACAAAACTACGATTTAAATACATGGGCGCAAGAATCTGCATCCCTAGCATCAACAGATAGAATAGAAGTTAAGAGAGTATTCTACGAAGCACCGCCTGCTATTACAAGGTACTTCGATCCTTATGCAGGATCAGGATTAGGAATGCAAAACATGATGGATCAATTCGGATTCGGAAACATGTCACCTGCAATTAGCTTCCTAATGATGCCTATTAATTATGATCTCCAAAAAATTCAAGCAATTGAATTAAACGATCAAGTTCGAAAATCACAATTTACTTTTGAGCTTATTAATAATAACTTAAAGGTTTTCCCAATACCTACACAACCAGGAGGGAAGCTTAAATTTGAATATATAAAAGAATCAGAAAGAAATTCAATAGATGCACCAGGAACTTCCGGAGGAGTATCTAATGTATCAAACGTACCTTATAAAAACCCAACCTATAAAGAGATCAATTCTATCGGAAGACAATGGATCTTTGAATATACCTTAGCACTCTGTAAAGAGATATTAGGATACGTTAGAGGTAAGTATGGAACGGTTCCGATACCGGGAGCAGAAGTAACCCTAAATCACGCAGACCTAATAACTGCTGCAACAGCAGAGAAGAATTTACTAATAGAAAAACTGAGAGGGTATTTAGAAGAAACTTCAAGAGAAAAATTATTAGAAAGAAGAGCGCTAGAAGCAGATTATAAGAAAAAAGAATTAGATTTAGTACCACAACCCATTTTTATAGGATAATATGGCGTTATACGGAGAAGCAAGAGATATAAGTCTGTTTAGACACATTAACAGAGAGTTAATGCATGATATTATATCACAGCAAGTAGTCTATCATAAATATAATTTAGTAGAAACTAAAATTAATATTTACGGTGAAGCATCTACTGGCAGGACTTTTGAAGAACCCGTACTAGCATACGCACTAATAGAAAGAGGGGATGAAACATCACCATCTTTTGACGAAGTAGGAACTGTATCTCAGAATATAACCTTCAGATTCTTAAGAGACGACCTAGTAGATATACAACTAGTATGCGACCAGGGAGATATAATACAGTGGAAGGACTTATATTATGAAGTAGACAACGTAGTAACAAATGAATATTTTGTAGGAAAGAATCCCGACTATCCTAATAAAGATAGTACAGGAACTAATCCACTAGAAACAGGATTAGAAGACTTCGGTACAAGCTTATCAGTAATATGTGAAGCCCATTACGTACCGGCAGATAAGGTAGGTATAGATAAACAGAGATTATAAAAAGATGAAATTAATAGATTTAATACTAGAGCAAGACCAAGTAGGATATACCTCCTCTGAACCTCGGGTAGTTAATAAAGTAACCGGGACAGTTGAATGGGATATAACGCCAACACCATTAAAGGCTGCAATCGATAAATTAGATGATGCTTTAGAGAATCTAGAGAGAGGAATAAAAGATAACCCTGGAGATGATAAGCTTGTAAAGTATGAAGAAGCATTCAGCAAGCTAAAAAAATCTCTTAAAACACATATTACAAGAACCTACCGTAAATGAGCACTAGAAAACCTACACCAAAAACTCAAAGAGAGTTAAGTACTTCGTCGGTCAATCCCTTCGATACTGGTAGAGGTAACCCTAATCCTACAACTCCAAGAGAAGAGAATAGAGCTCTACAAATATCACAGGAGGGAGAAAAAAGTAAAACCCTAAGTGTAACTCTTCAAGATCACGACGAAGCACTTCTCTACTATATCAATGAAGTTATAAAACCTGAAGTAGTACAAAACGGAGAAACACTACCTGTACCCGCAATATTCTCTTCCCCTGAAAAATGGAAATCCTATCAGAGAGACGGATACTTACGAGACGTAAGAGGAGCTATTATGGCACCTCTAATATTGCTTAAGAGACAGTCTATTGCAAAAAATAGAATAACAAGTAAATTAGATGCTAATCTCCCCCACAACTATATAATATCTAGCAAAGCCTACTCTCCTAGGAATGCATATTCGAATTTTAATATTTTAAACAACCGGAGACCGGAAGAAGAATACTATGCTGTAGTAGCACCTGACTACCTTACTTTAACCTACTCAATAGTACTCTACACCTACTATATAGAACATCAGAATAAAGTAGTTGAAGCAATACAATATGCTTCCGACTCCTATTGGGGAAATCCAGAAAAGTTTAAATTTAGAACTACTATAGATCAATTTGGATTTCAAACCGAACTAACCGCAGATAGTGAAAGAATCGTTAGAAGTACTTTTGACTTAAAATTAGACGGATACTTAGTACCTAACACAAAGCAGAACGATATAAATTCAATAAAGAAGTTTAGCAAGGCAAGCAAACTATCCTTCGGTAGCGAAACAACTAGTAATATAGATGACATCTAGACAGTAAGTTATACCTGTAGAAGGATTAATCTTTTTTACCTTAGAAATAAAACTTCGAAAAAAATCAATCTATTTATTATTAAACACTAAAACAAGATGGCAGAAACTTTAATATCCGCAGGTGTTCTTGCAAGAGAGAACGACCAATCCTTTATCACTCAAGGCCCCGTAACAGTAGGCGCAGCGATAATAGGTCCAACAGTAAAGGGTCCTGTAGAGGTTCCGACAGTAGTTACATCATATAGCCAATACCAAAATGTATTTGGAACCACTTTAATTAGCGGTAGCGGTGTCTATTCATATTTTACTTCTATAGCAGCTTACAACTACTTTAATAATGGAGGAGAATCTCTTCTAGTAGCAAGAGTTACATCTGGATCTTTTACTTCCGCTGACGCAACAATATATGGAGAAGGAAGCACAGCAGCAGTATCATTCGAAACCCTAGCAGAAGGAACCTTAATGAATAGCTCTTCTAGTCTAAACTCAGACGGATCAATGGATAGCGGTTCTGTAGACAACGTTAGATGGGAGGTAGTAAATTCAAATACCGGCTCTGGAACGTTTGATCTCTTAGTAAGAAGAGGTAACGATACTACAACAGAGAAAAGTGTATTAGAAACATGGACTAACTTATCCTTAGATCCTCTATCTACAAACTACGTAAGTAAGCAGATAGGAGATCAATCTTTCACATACGCTGCAGACGGTACAAGTTACTATTTAGAAACCGTAGGATCTAATCCAGTAGCTTCTAAATATATAAGAGTAAGCGCAGTAAACGCACCTACCCCTAACTATTTAGATAATTCCGGAACTGCTAAGACGGCATTTACCGGCTCTGTACCAGTAGCAACAAGCGGTGGATTTGAAAATGCAACAGGAGGCGTAATGGACGGAGCTAAGTTTTATGATACAATCGATAGCTCAAACACGCAAGGAGTAGTGGGAACGGATTATACAAACATGATTAATCTACTTTCCAATACTGACGACTATAAATTTAACATCCTGCTAACCCCGGGACTATATAATCAAGATTACACATCTCAAGCAACAAGTATTATAACTAATACGCAGACTAGAGGAGATAATCTCTACGTACTAGATTTAGTAAAATACGGACAGACAGTAACTGCTGTAACCGGTCAAGCAACAAGTAGAAATACTTCTTATGCAGCTTCTTATTGGCCATGGGTACAAGTTATAGATCCTGACATAGGAACGCAAGTATGGGTACCTGCTTCAACAGTAATGGGAGGAGTCTTTGCCTTTAACGACTCAGTATCAGATCCTTGGTTCGCACCAGCAGGAATCAATAGAGGTGGATTAGGACAAGTAGTTAGACCAGAAAGAAAATTAGCACAAGCTACTAGAGACACTCTATACACTAATAAAGTAAATCCAATCGCTTCATTCCCGGGAACAGGGGTAGTAGTATACGGACAGAAAACATTGCAAACAAAAGCAAGCGCTTTAGATAGAGTGAATGTTAGAAGATTGTTAATTACAATGAAATCTTTCATCTCACAGATAGCAAATAACTTAGTATTTGAACAGAATTCTATTGCAACTAGAAACAACTTCCTTGCCCAAGTTAACCCATACATGGAAAACATACAACAAAGACAAGGATTATATGCTTTTAAAGTAGTAATGGATGAGACAAACAATACTGCCGACGTAATTGATAGAAACCAATTAATCGGACAGATATATGTACAACCAACTAGAACAGCAGAATTCATTTATCTAGACTTTAATATTACTCCAACAGGAGCAGCCTTCCCAGCATAATTAAAGAAAGATAAATGAGTACATCCTTAATCTCACCCGGAGTTGCCTCAAGAGAGGTAGATGCTTCGCAAGTAAGACAACAACCAGTAACGGTAGGAGCAGCAGTAATAGGTCCTACCGTTAAAGGTCCCGTAAACATACCAACATTAGTAACAAGCTACTCCGAATATGTAAATACATTCGGAGATACTTTTATATTTGGAAGTGAATTCGGAGAAAAAGCTACAACATATCTAACATCTATTTCTGCAGAAAAGTATTTTAATGAAGGAGGTGAATCCTTACTAGTAACAAGAGTAGCATCTGGATCCTATACAGAAGCAACTTCTACACCTGTACTCAATACAGCAGTACTAAGTACTTCAATAGAGGTTGGTCTTAAGACAGATTTAACTTCTTCTATAACAACCTTCCCTACAGGAACAAGAGCTTTTAGTAGTTTTACTGTAAACCCTACAACAAACAATAATGGTACAGGATTAGAGATACAGTATCAGACAGGATATACCCGAGGAGGAACAGTCATAATCCCAGATACAATAAACGTAACAAAACCAGGTACAGGATATCAAGTCGGTGACACACTAACAATACCAGGATCACAGCTAGGATTAAATGCTGCCGGAAGATTAATCACCGGAGGAAATAATTTAAGTCAAAGTATTGAAGAAGCCTACGTTGACGGTATCTATAGATTCAACACCAGTGGAGGAACTTCTTTGAGAGGATGGTCTGATCTAACTGGATCCTTCGGAACCGGCCAAGTTAATTACCAGATAACATCTACAGGTGACTATACTGCTGTAGTTTCAAAATTAGAAATGGCAGCACCTAGACGTCCGAGAAAAGTTCATGACGACAACTTCGATATAAACGAAAAATACGCTATACCATTCTATACAGGAAGAGCCTGGCGTTATATAACTTTTAGATTAAGCGGATCTAATTTTGAAGCACATACCCCGCTTGTAATAACACTAAAAGCCAAAGACATAGATACCCGGACCGGAGATGTAGCTTTTGAACTAGCGACTCTAACAAAAGGAGAGTTAATGAATAGTGATAGTATAAGCACTGATACATTAGAAAACGGAACCGTAGATAATATACGATGGGAAATCCCAACCGTAGATACTTCATCAGGAGAATTTAGCTTACTAATACGGAGAGGAGATGACTCCAACGCTAATAAAGTAGTACTTGAGACCTTCAATAGATTATCATTAGACCCTAACTCAGAGTATTATATAAGTAAAGTAATTGGAGATCAAACACAAACAATAGCAACTGAAGGAACAGAAACATATCTAGAGACCGTAGGAGCATATCCGAATAAATCTAACTACATAAGAGTAAAATCTGTAGCTTATAAAACCCCTAATTACCTAGGAAATACAGGAACACCTTCCGCAATACATAAAACATATATCCCAGTAGTACAAAGCGGATCTTTCGCCCAAGCAAAAGGAGCGGAGTCTCCAAACGGTAATGCTACCTTTTATAAAGACATAAATACAGTAACTGGTTCTCTAGAAATACTAACCTCCCAAGGAATACCAGCAGCAAGCTATGCTTCTGCAATAGCATTACTAGCTAATAAGAATGAATATAAATACAACGTAATATCAGTACCCGGATTAACTTACGATAATTCAAAACATACTTCAACCTTAAATACGTTAATAGAAAATACAGAAAAAAGAGGAGATGCAATAGCAGTAGTAGATGTTGTTAATTACGGATCTACAATAGAGAACGTAAAGAGTAAAGCATCAACCTTAAACTCCTCTTATGCAGCAACATACTGGCCTTGGATAGAAGTACAAGATCCAAGTACAGGTCTAAGAGTAGAAGTACCGCCGTCAACATTAATACCCGGAGTATACGCATACACAGATAGAGTATCTAAACCCTGGTTCGCACCAGCAGGAAATAAAAGAGGTATATTAGGAAGCGGAACCGTAGGGGAGAGGAAATTAGCTCAATCTACTAGAGATGACCTATACACCAGTAAGGTAAATCCAATAACATTTATAAACGGTATAGGAGCTGTAGTATATGGACAAAAAACATTACAGACTAGAGCAAGCGCTTTAGATAGGATAAACGTTAGAAGATTGTTGATAGAGTTGAAAAGCTATCTTGAACAAATAGCAGGAACTTTAGTATTTGAACAAAACAGTATAATTACTAGAAACAGTTTTATAAATAAAGTAACACCCTATCTAGAGAAGATACAACAAGGTCAAGGTATATACGCTTTCAAAGTAGTAATGGACGACACTAATAACACTCCAGATGTAATTGATAGGAACGAACTAATAGGACAAGTATACATTCAACCTACTAAAACAGCAGAATTCATATACTTAGACTTTAACATAACCCCAACAGGAGTAGCTTTTCCTGATTAAGAACATAATTAAAAGAGAAACTTAACTATTTATAATAAATTAAGACAACGACATGGCAATATTAACTCAAGACGAGATTTTTTTCACACAGTTTGAACCTAAAGTACAGAATAGGTTTATTATGTATATGGATGGAATACCAACATATATGATTAAAGGTTTAACTGGATTAGGCTTTGATCAAGGAGAGATTGTACTCAACCATATAAACACGTATAGAAAAGTAAAAGGTAAACTAAGATGGAATGATATTTCTATGACATTATTTGATCCAATCACACCTTCTGGAGCACAAGCAGTAATGGAGTGGACTCGTCTACATCACGAATCTGTAACAGGTAGAGATGGTTATAGTGACTTCTACAAAAAAGATTTAGTAATCGATATTGTAGGTCCTGTAGGAGATATTGTATCTGAATGGGTAATCAAAGGAGCGTTCATCAAGACTGCAGAATTTGGAGATTTAGATTACGATAATGATTCAACTGCACAAACTATAACAGTGGGAATAGGAATGGATTACTGCGTCCTTAACTTCTAAAGAAACCTATAGCTATATAAAATATACAAAACCTAGTCTTAACCGGCTAGGTTTTTCTTTTACACAGTATTTAAGTTGTAAGGTAAGTGTATTTTATGTATATTTATTATTATATAAGATACTATGTGTAAATGTGGATGCAATAGCTGTGAAACCAAACCAGCAGTAATATTAAACGAAAACCTTGTAAAGAAAGAAATACTATCAGAAGGTCTAAAACACCATTTAGATAGTAATAAACCCTTAACCCAACACCTTTACAGAGCTGGATCAGAAGAATACTTTAACCTATTCGCGGAAGCAAGAGCACTATACTCAAGAAATATCTTAGAATTCTCAGGAGAAGATTTACAACTATTAGTTGAAACAGACTTAGGGCATTTTGGATTATATGAAGGAAAAAGAATACCTTTAGATTTTCCTGTTGCTGAAGCAGTACATAGAGGTAAGAAGGTAAAGTTAAATAAACCCAAGAGAGGCGGTAATAAAAAGTTTTACGTTTATGTTAGGGATCCAAAAACTAAAAATATTAAAAAAGTTTCCTTCGGAGGAACAACAGGACTTAAGGCAAAGATAAACGACCCGGAAGCAAGAAGAAGCTTTGCCAAACGTCATAGGTGCGCTCAAAAGAACGATAAAACTAAACCAGGCTATTGGTCCTGCCGTCTACCAAGATACTCTAAACTCTTAGGACTAGAAGGAAGCTATACTGGATTCTGGTAAATATGAATAGACTAGACAACACCATAAAGGAGGTTCTTTTAGAGAAAAAAAAGAAACGCGACAGATGCTTACGCATAGCGGACCGTAAATACGATAAACCCTCAGCTTACAAATCAGGAGCTGTAGTAAGGTGCCGTAAAGGCGATATATGGAAAGACTTAAAAGAAGTTATTCACGATCTTATCCAAGAAGATGAATCTCTACATAAGTGGTTTAAAAGACAAGGAGCACCTGGTAAATCTAGCGGATGGGTAGACTGTAATGCTCCTATCCGTAAGAACGGCAAAATCACAGGATATAAATCTTGCGGAAGACAGAAAGGAGAAAAAAGATCTAAGTATCCTGCATGCCGACCAACTGCAGCAAAATGTAAAGATCCTGGAAAAGGAAAAACCTGGGGGAAGAAAAAATAGTGAAACCTTACCGAGACTTAGAAGTAACAGAAGACTACACCCTCAGAGAGTTCAGCGATTCCGTAGACCCTATCGAACTGCTATGGCATAGAGATAATGAAGATAGAACTATTGAAATAGTAGGAGAAACAGATTGGGCAATTCAACTAGATAATAAGTTGCCTACCTCATTAAATAATCGTATATTTATAGAAAGGCATGAATGGCATCGAGTAATTAAAGGAACAGGAAACCTTCTACTTAAGATATATAAATCGTGAAAAAACGTAAAGACATAGTACTGGAAGATAAGACATCTCGTCAATACCGAGAACTAGTAGATGGTATTAAAGGTAAGTATAACGCTAAGTACTTAGGCAGTGGAGATAACGGTGTAGCTTTGGAATTGCCCGATGGAAAAGTTATTAAGGTAACAACAGATAGCGTTGAATTAGAACATGCAGAGGCCCTAAAAAATAAAAACTTCACCTCTATAATACCTATAGAAAAAGTTAAGACTATTAAGGATAATTTAGGATATATTATAATGTCAAATGCAGGTAAATTAACTTCAACAGAAAGATTATCTTTAGAAGATGCAGAAAGAGATGTTGAAGCTTACCTATTTAATAACGACGATGAGGCTTTACTAAAACTAAAACCAAACTCTAAACTGCATAACTTCGTAGTAAGTATAAAAGATGCATACGAAAAAGCAGGTTTAGACATAGAAGAGATAGACTACTCAGCAGATAACATAATGAACTATGACGGTAGATTTGTTATGGTAGACCTATAAAAAACATAAAGTATATATATTTATAATAAATAAAAAGTTACATTAAAAATGTCAGAATTTAAGTTCCCAACAGAAGAGATAGATCTTCCTTCAAAAGGATTACTCTATCCAAAAGACAATCCATTATCAAGCGGTAAAGTAGAGATGAAGTACATGACTGCAAAAGAAGAGGATATTCTAACCAATCCTAACTATTTAGCAAAAGGCACAGTCATCGACAAACTACTTCAATCTTTGATAATCTCAAAAGTAGATTACAACGATCTAATTCAAGGAGATCAAAATGCAATTATGATTGCAGCACGTATTTTAGGATACGGTAAAGATTATGAGATTAAGCATGATGGGATAACACAAATAGTAGATTTAACAACTTTAGAAGATAAAGAGTTTGATGAAGCCTTAATTACTCCTAATATTAATGAATTCTCATTTACGTTACCTCATTCAAAAGTAGATCTAACATTTAAGATCTTAACAGTAGGAGATACAAATAAAATCAAAAGAGAGTTAGACGGATTAAAAAAGATTAATAAAAACGATAATCCAGAAATGTCTACCCGTCTTAAGCATATGATAACTTCCGTCGGTGGAGATAGAGACGCTAAGACGATTAGAAGCTTTGTAGATACTGCTTTACTAGCGAGAGATGCAAGAGCATTAAGAGAGTATGTAGGTAAAGTTCAACCTGATATAAACCTTACAGTTACGGTAGAGACAAGCAGCGGCGAGGAGGACGCTACTCTACCAATTACTGCCAACTTTTTTTGGCCTGACGCAGGAGTATAGAAAATACTTATTCGACCAACTTCACCAAATAACATTTTTCGGGAAGGGAGGATATTCGTTTACGGAACTATACGAACTCCCCATACACATAAGAAAGTATATCTTCCATACAATAAAGGAACATTACGAAAAGGAAAACAAACCGAAAGATAACGTAGAAGATCTAACATCTAAAATAAAATCCGGTGCAATTAAAGTACCGGACTATGCAAAAGGAAGTAAACTGAAATATAACGGAGGGTAGCTTAAAACACTACCCTTCCCTATTTATTATATATGGCTGACGAGACGGGAAAACAAGAAGAAAAAAACCAACTCTTAAAAGAAGAGAACCAGTTACTACAGAAAAAACTTGATTTACAATCTCAGAGTCTAGACATATCTTCCACCCTAGTAGAATCTCTAAAAGAAACTTTAGGGATCAAAACTCGTACAACTACTTTCGACCAGAATCTTCTTAAGATAAATAAGGATATCAATAAAGCTATCCTTAACCAAAAAACCGGACTAACCAGTCTGAGAGATATCAACAAAGAGATCGGTAAGAATAGTGATCTAATAAATAAAGCTAAACTTAAAGAAGCATCCCTAACTAAAGCAGCACTTCCAACTGACAAAGCCCGGATTGAACAAATCAAGATACGAGAGAAAGCACTCTCCAGCCAAAACGAACAATTAGCTGAGCTAATGAACATGTCAAAAGAAGAAAGAGATGTTCAAAAAACAACAATAGAAGAACTAAACAGTAAAATAGCAGCTAACGAAAAGTATGTGAACACCAGCTTGGACAACATGAGCCTCGCCGGAAAACAACTTCTCCTAACCCAACAACAACGTGAAGAATTAGACAAGCAGAACGAGGAACGAGAGAAGGAAAAGAAGATTTTAGAAAACATAGAGAAGTCCATGGGTAAGACCGGGGCAATTCTAGCAGGTGCAAGTAAAATACCTATATTAGGAGGGTTAATAAACTCTAAAGAAGTCCTTAAAGAGCTTGAAGAGAGCGCCGATAAGGCAGGTAAGAAGATGGTCAGCATACAGAAGATCTTCACAGCAATTGGTAACGAAGCAAAAAGATCTATGAAAGATCCTGCTGTAGCATTTGGGGTTGGGTCTAAAATAACTAAAGGGCTTTTTGATGATATTAAAAGCGTAGTTATGATGTTAGACGAGTTTAACGGAAAACTAACTAAGAACTTCGGGATAAGTCAAAAACAAGCTACTGAATTAAATAAAGAATTCCTAAAGACTAAGAGTACTGCAGATAGTGAGTTTGTTACAGTCTCCGGTATAAGCGATGCTTTTATAGCTCTAAACGGTAAAGCAGGTACATTTGCAGAAATCTCTGACGAGACGTTAAATACGTTTGCTAAACTTAATAAACAAGCAGGTATAAGTACTGAAACACTTACAGAACTGAATGACCTTACCTACCTAAACCAGGGTACATTAGAAGATACAACTAAAGAATTTACAGGACAACTAGCCCTTCTAAGCGGACAAACAGGACAAGCTCTTAACTTAAAACAGCTACAGGAGGATATTAAAAACGTATCTGCTGCAGTTAAATTAAATTTCGGAGGTTCTGCTTCAGCTATCGCAGAAGCGGTTTTTAGAGCAAAAGCTTTAGGTTTAGAGTTAAAGGATCTAGAAAATATTAGCAGCTCTCTCCTCAACTTTCAATCCTCTATTGAAGATGAACTACAAGCAGAACTACTAACAGGAAAGCAGCTAAACCTAGAAGGAGCAAGATACGCTGCCTTAATAGGCGATCAAGCAATGCTAGCAGAAGAACTAGCAGACAATATAGGGTCAGCAGAAGAGTTTACCGGGATGACCGTTATTGCACAAGATGCATTAGCTAAGTCTTTAGGGATGAATAGAAATCAACTTGCTGAAACATTAATACAGCAGGAAAGATTAAATAGTTTAAACGCAAAAGGAAACACTTTACAGGAAAAATACAATAACCTTAAGGCAGCAGGAAACTCAGAACAGCAGATAGCTGCAATGCTAGGAGACGACATACTAGCACAGCAACTAGAAAGTGCCGGCATGCAAGAAAAGTTTAACGTATTAGTTGAAAACCTTAAGGAAGAGTTCCTACCAGTAGCAATGGAGCTCTTACCTGGTATAATGAAGACACTCGCATTTATAGGGAAGCATATGGATACACTAATCGGCCTAGCTGTAGCTTTTAAAGTAGCACAGACAGCTGCAGCTGTAGCATCCTTAGCAGTAGCAGCAGCAACAAAAGGGCCACTCGCTGCAGGTCTTGCTGTAGGAGCAGCAATAGTAGGAGGTATAGCTTTAAAGGCTGCTATAGGAGACGGAATATTCCCTGCCGGTGGTAGAGCTATACTATCTCCAACAGAGGGAGGCTTAATACCAATAAGTAATAATGATGATATAGTAGTAGCACCTAGATTAGCTCAAGCAGTAGGAGGAGGAGCCTCACAAAATATACAGAATAAAGTAGACATCTCTCCATCTAATACACAAATAACATTAAGCCTAAACGGACAAGCAATAGGAAACGCTAATGCAAGACAAAACTACGGAGTAGGTAAGAGTATTAGAGCCTTAGGCGGAAATGTAGACTATAGTGCATCAGTTTAAAAAAACTCGATATTTATAATAAAAGAAACAAACCATGGGACTACAAGATTTACTATTAAACGGAGGATCTTCTCTTTCTAAACACGACGGAGGGACTCCCCCAACAAATCCATTAACACTAAAAACCTCTAAACTACACAGTACAGCAGCAGGTGAACCTGGGTATTCTCTAGACGGAGCAGACAAAGCAGAAGTAAGTAGAGCGTATAACTCCTACAATGATGGAGCTATCAACCCACTACCTCAACCATCTGGTTTAGATTTAAACGGAAAAACACCAAAAGGCTACTCTAATCCTGAGACAGGTACAACCTTCCCTTAATGGCGTTAAAAGACCTGATAACAGACTTAGGGTCTTTCTATGAAAGCAACCCGTTCGCAGCCAAGTATAAATCTAAGGCCGGACCTACCTATGCTCAAATACCAGGGAGAGTTAATCAAAGAAGTTTTAGATACGGAGACGATAGACCAGACAGAGGGAGCAGTAAACAGCCATTTGTAAGAAGTGTACTACCAGATGTTAATTCTGATCCAACCTCTGCAACAGGTTTATTAGCCGGAATAACACGGGAGATAACCGCTAGAGTAGACGATCTAGAACGTATAGGTAAATACTTAATAACACCTAAAGGTCTGCAATTTATAGCCAAGCAGCAATTATTATCTGCACAAAATCCAATCGTACCCGGAAGACCTAATAGATCCGGACTTTTAAAAGGATTATATAATCCGTTAAATACATTAGCTCAAGTAGCTGCAAGCGGTACAGGTGTACATTTAGAAAAGCAAGGACTTTCACCTATCGGTTTTAAGGGTGAAGACGTTAAGTATGAGAAGGAGTACTTAAGATTAAGTACACCAGAATCAGGTTCTAATAGATTGGAAAATCTATACATGTCAAAAGTCGTAGGAGATACCATACCAGCATCGAAAGCTACACCTACAGGTATATCTACAGCTCCTAACCTCCTACTATCTTATATAGGGGGATCGGGAATAACTAAAACGTTTATAAGCTTTGCAGATAAGAGAGTTTACGGGGGAGGAAATCCACAAATTGGAGTCTTTACATTTAACTCCTTTCAACTGGAGCAAGAAAAAAGACTTATAGAACTAGACTCGACAGAGAAACTCTTCAATATACGGCCAGACTTTAGAAGTAAAATACCAGAATCCCGAGTACCTTCCGATCAGCAAAATGTAGGGGTATTCGGCAAACAATCTACAAGAGATTATACAGATATTAAAGTTAATAAAATTACAAGAGTAGGTATCGGAGACCCTGGTAAAAGGACAAGAGACCGAAGTAGTTTGTATAATACAGATTTTGATACTATTGATAAAATATCTGCATTACCTTTATATAAAGGAGCAGTAGCAGATCTAAAAAGTCATAGTAGAGACTTTATAAGATTTAGGTTTGAAGTAATAGATAATGACAAAACTAACAGTTCTACATACGTACACTTTAGAGCATTTTTAGGAGCAATAACAGATAATTTCGGAGGACAATGGAATGATTCAAGCTTTGTAGGAAGAGGAGATAGATTTCACACCTATACTGGCTTTACACGAGATATTTCATTATCTTTTACTGTACATCCTCAATCACGAGAGGAAATGGCAGCAACCTATCAAAAACTAACATATCTTGCTTCAACTCTCGCCCCCGACTATAGCGGTGCAGGAGGCTACATGAAAGGTAATATTACGAAGCTAACCATAGGAAGCTACTTCTATAGAATCCCAGGATTCATAAGTAGCTTAACATACACAGTACCAGAAGAATCCTCTTGGGAAATAGCATTCGATAGCCCTGAACAAGGAGCTGAAAAAGACCAAATGGAAGTCCCGAGACATTTCGACGTAAACCTCAACTTTACACCAATACACAACTTCGCCCCACAGTTAATGGACGGAACAAGAGAGTATGCTCTATTTACCCCGGACCAAGCAAACTCAGGACAACCTAACAGATATCTTCCTCCAAGAGATGGAGACCTGGAGTTCTTTAATAAAAACGAAGAACTAATAGAAGTAAATAAGAAAGGAAATGTAATTAAATCAAGTGGAGAAATAGCAAATCAAGTAGTAGACAGCTTTAAAACATCTTCCCCTGCCCCTGCACGGTCTCAAGAAAATAGCCCAGGAATTCCCATCACCACACCTACAACTCAAAATACATCTAACACCGCATAATGAGCAGATATCAAAACATATCGGTAGTTAAAACAGAAGACGGTACAAGGTATCAAGAAGTAACTCGATACCCTGAAATACCTGAAAACGAAAACGATACTTACGTCATAACAACCTACGGTGATAGGTTAGATCTTCTAGCAGATCAATATTATGGAGATTGGAGTTTATATTGGATTATAGCAGCTGCTAATCCTAAGTTGCCTTTCAACTCTTTATATCCTACATTAGGAGTACAGCTTC
>ERZ1046568.1012-NODE-1012-length-20852-cov-5.596240_pt1 | contig 20852 bp, 22 predicted proteins | sample MGYA00383092_ERZ1046568 | MGnify/ENA primary metagenome ERZ1046568 (study PRJEB29581, sample SAMEA5548362) | metagenome | biome: marine; feature: coastal; material: water | depth 1 m | study: Short-term variability in the microbial, nano- and picoplankton... | reverse complement strand
ATAACAATAACAATAACAATAACAATAACAATAACAATAACAATAACAATAACAAGATTACTAATAATAACAAGATTAATAAGAAAAAAAGAAAATCATATAAAAAGAAGGGTATAGTTGTTCATTCAGTTAAAACAATATTATATGCAACAGGTATTGGTTTTATATTATTTGGTTTATTAAGTAAAAAACTTTTTAATATAGTTATTGATAATGATAATTTACCAAATATATTATCATTATTATCACCAAATGAAGATAACGCGAATCAACCTGATGAAACAAATATTGAAGAATACTTAACAGATTTTATAGATAGTCATGTTAAAAGTTTAACTGATGAATTAGTAGGAAAATTAGAAAATATTGATTTTTTAGAAATATTAAATGGGAATTATGAAATAGAAAAATTAGAAGAAAATATTATTTTATCCTCTACAAATTTAGAAGATTTAGAAGATTTAGAAGATTTAGATAAAGCAGCTATCGAAGCAATAATCAAACAAATAATTGGCGAAGAAGATATTTCAAGCACTATAATAGATATATTATATCGTGCAAAAGATACTGAAGAGGATAAAACTAGAAATATTATTACTGTTTTAGAGGATAAATTGAAAGAATTGAAAGAATATTCCAACAATTTAAAAGAAAATATAGTGAATATTTTAAGTGAATTTAAAGTAGTAAATATAGATTCAATTAAAAAAACAAAATTACAATTAGGATTAAGTTTATTTGGAGTATTATTAAAGACAGATTTAAAAATAAATATAAATAGTAATTCTATTTTTGATATTAATAGCAATTTCTCACAGTATTTATTTAAAAAAATAGACATAGAAGGATTGAATAAAGACATATTATTAAATAAAGAAATCCCAATTTCATTATTTAAATTAATAAAATTATTATTTGTTCGTATTCTCGGAGATATATATAATGATGATGATGATACTAAAATTATAGAATTACTTAAGACTATTATGAATATAGACGAAACCACTGAAAAAGAATTATTAACCTATACAATAAAAAATACAGAACCTCCATTGTTACCTACTATTTTAAACGAAGTTCAAGATATAGGTATTAAATTACCAGATTCTATTACTAATAATATTAATGACACTATTAATCAAACTATTGAAAACTTAATAAATCCAAATATAGATACAATATATACAGAACTTGATAGTATATTAAAAAAAATGCTATTCTCGGAACAAAGTAATTATTTAAAAAATAGTATAACTAATTTAAATGTATCTATTACTGTTCAAACCGATATAAAGCAAACAATAGATACTTTTTTTAAAATAAATAGAATAAATAATGAAATAGATACTTTTGTTATTACTACAGATAATGATATAAAAATTTTGAAAACAGAAATTACAACATTAATAAATGACATTGACATTACAAATAAAGTAGAGTATAATGAAATTTATAATAATGTTCCCAAAAATATTTTAGAAGGTTTGTATAAAAATAAAATAGAAACAATTAATGATAAAGTTGGACCTTTTACTGAATATATAAAAATAGCATTTATTGTTCTAGTTTCTTTATTGGGATTGTTTTTAATATTAAAAATATTTGCTGAACCATATATAGGAAAAAAATACGCATATAAAATAATACTTTCTTTCTTTACAGGTCCTATTCAAACAATATTATTTTTAATATCCATTGTTCTAGTTATATTATATAATAAAGAACTTTGTAAGAAAACATTTAAAAATTTAGGAATTGATGAAGATATAATAGAAAAATATCATACATATGTTAAACTTAATCCTGCTGTAATATTATTTTTAATAGGAACAGTTATCTTTATGTTATTTAATTTATATAAAACGGGATTCTCTCTAATATTATTAGGTGTATTTATTGCCCTTTTACAAAAAAAAATAATCCTTGCTAATGTAAATTTATTCATACCTGAATCATTAACATTTGGTATATTACCAATAACATCTGGTATTTTATTTATTTTTGGTAATTATTTATTAAATAAAACAAAAAAATAGATTTTTAAATTGAAATTATTTTTGTTTTTATTTTTATTTTATATTTATATATTAATAGAGTATATTTTATTACTTGAAAACTATACTATATATATACCAGATACATAGATCAAATACATATAATACATATTATGTATTTTGAATTAATAGTTGTTCTTTTAATATTATTTTTGGTATTTTTAATGCTACAAGAATTTATGGGTTATGTTCCAAATCCAGATTACAGAGTTCCATTAATAACTGAAACTAACGAAACATTTCAAACAAAAAAATCTAAATATACAACTGATATAGAACCTGAAGAATTAACATATAAAACACAATATAAAAATACAATACCTTTAAACAGAGAAATGGATTGTTCTAATGTATTTTATGAAGAAATGATTAAAAAACCACTTAATATTAAAAATGAAAATATTTTTAGTATAACACAAGAACTAAAACCTCATGAAATGCATTCTTATTTAAATATAGTTAAAAATAAAAATAATGAACAAATTATTGGTGCTAACAATAATAAAAAGGTATTTAATTTTTTCAAGAATGTCGATGTTAAAGATTGGGATGAAAAAATACTTTTAAAAGAAAATGAATATATTTTAAAAAAAGAACAAGTTTCAAAAGAAGAACTAAAAAAATATATTAAAGATTCTAATTTAACGAATTACATAAAATTTACAATTATTAATTTTATCGCAGATATGAATACTCATTTTGAAGATACTGACTATTTTGAAAAATATAATAAACATCATCCATTTGATAGTTATATACTTATGAATCATAAAATTAGAAATTTTTTCTTATATACTATACAAGACGACTCTAACAATTTAATGCAAAGAGCCATTATTACACTAAAAATTCATCGACCTAATAAAATATATGATTTTATTGTTTTACTAGATGTTTTTTTTATGAAAAAAGATGCTAATAAAAATATAGAGGATTTAGGGATTGATAATTTTAAAGATTATTATCATATATTTATTAAACACACGCAAGTTATAGGTACTCCATTTCCTCATAATACCAGAAAATTAGAAGAAGATGATACAAATTTTATATTAAATCAAAATAATTTTTCTGTCTTAACTAATGAAATGATGGAAGATATGAATAAAATAGATAAACTTATAAGTAAGGAAAAAGAAATTCGAAAACTAAATTCAGTTGAAGTAGGATATCAAGCATTATTTGAAGAAATACAAGAAATAAATCAGAATAAAACATTTAATAGTATTGTTTTTAAACAATTACTTTTTAAAATTAAAGAAAATGCGGAAGCAGGTGAAAAAAATAATAATAAATTAGGAAATACTAAAATAGTTAAAGCATATGAACCTTTAATAGAAAAGTTTATAATTCACTGTCAATTGGTTCTTCAAAATCAAAATACCCAAAAAACAGATTTAGAAACAGATATTAAATTTAGTGAACAAGATTTAATACAATCACCTCTTTTAACAACAGAATTAGAAGAAATGCTTGAAAAATTAAAAGCTAAAAATAAGAAAAATGCGAAATCATTTACCGGAATGGTTAGTGATAGATTAAGAGAAAGAACATCAAATTATAGATGTTATAATCCAAAACAGGAAGATGCAATCTTAGATATGTATACAACACGTCCATCGTGTATTTCTTATCACGAAGAAATAGGAGTTAGTGGTGTATGGGATAAACAATGTGAAACGAATGAAGATTGTCCTTTCTTTCAAGCCAATACAAATTATCCTAATGATTTTGGTGGTTGTAATAAAGGTAAATGCGAAATGCCCGTTGGTATGAGTGTTATTGGTGGAACTAAAGTGAGCCGTATTGGTTCTCCTTATTGTTATAATTGTGACCGTGTTGGTTCTGAAGGTAGTACATTCCAAGAAAGGGGGCGATGTTGTTCGGAACAATTAAAAGACAACACTTTAAAATCACCCGATTTTATGTATGAAGGAGACAAACAATTCCGGTTTAAACATCGGTCTTACCTTGAAGACAATAATTTAAAACCTTGATTTTAATTTAATTACTTAACAAATAATATATATAAATATGTGGATAAACCGAATAAAATCCCTCCCCATATTGTATCAATGATAAATAAATCAATTGTCCATTTATCAAATAAGGCCAAATTAGTAGCATCAAAAATACCATATATTAAAGCACCTAATATAACTGCATCTTTAATCATGTCATTATTCGTTTTATAATTATCTTTTTTTCTAATAATAAAATAATAAAGTGCGAGTGTTAAAAATAAATAAGCAATAACTGCTGGTATTTTTTTAACAACAACTTCTTTATTTTGTATTATTTTTATTTGTTTTGTAAATTTACTAAATAGACTATTTAAAAATATTAAATCTATACAGAAAATAATAATTCCGACAATTAAAAATGATTTTATTTTATCCATTTTTAAGTTATTATTATAGTATTATTATAGTATTATTATATTTTTATTATAATTTATAATATACTTTATTATTTATTTTTTTGAAACAAAAATTGAAATTTATGTAATAAATATTATAAATAAAAACACATTATTATTCTGTGAAAACAAAGATATTATGCCGTGTAGAAAATATGGTTTTAAACCAGGTTTTAAACCAGGTTTTAAAACAGTATTAAGAAACATCATATATAAAGCACAAAATCAATATGGCAATACAAATTGTAGAACTTTTATGACGATTCTTCAAAGATTAACAGAAGAAATTAGAAAAGGACATGTATATATAAATAAGGGAGATATATTATTTTTAATTGAAGAAATAGAAAAGTATACTATAATTGATTTGTACTTATTTAATAAGATTATAGATTTATCTTTAAAATACCCATTATATTATAAAAATGAAATTAAATTATATTACGAAATAATTGAAAGAGAAAGAATAGTAAATAGTCAAATTAAAATTATATATAGAGGTTTTATTGATATTCACGGTATGAGAAATGATGATTTATATCATTTTTTGAAAACAAATATTCATATTATTAAAAAAATTAAAAAGTATAAAATTATCTGTGGTAGAGGTATTCATTCTCTATCGCGTCCTGTTTTAAAAGATTCTATTATTAATTTTTGTAGATGTCGTAAATTAAAATATAAATCTGATTCTAAAGGGGGGTGTATTATTATTAATCCATAACATACATTGCTTTAATTAAAAATCAAAAATATTAAATTAAAATACTAGATTATATTTATAACATATTTTATATTAAATAAAAATTATTTTTTTTGTTTATTTTTTTGTTTAATATAAAATATAATTATGATTTTTAACTATAAAGAGTATTTAATAAATAGTTAATAAATATAAATATAAATAGTAATATATCTAACCAAATTTTTTTATTATAATGGTTGATTATTATGAATTATTGGGTGTTTCTAAGACAGCAACAGATTCTGAAATTAAAAAGGCGTATCGTAAATTAGCTCTTAAACATCACCCTGACCGTAATCCAGATAAGAAAGAAGAAGCAGAAACTAAATTCAAAGAAATAGGAAAAGCATATCAAGTTTTAAGTGATGCATCTAAAAAAAAACAATATGACACTTTTGGAGAAGATGGTTTAGAAGGAATGGGTGGAATGGGAGAAGGGTTTTCACCATTCGATTTATTTAATAATATGGGTGGATTTGGAGGAATGGGTGGTCTAGGTAATTTATTTGGTAATATGTCTGGACATAATCAACAACAACAACAAAGACAAAAAGCACCACCCAAACAAAAAATACTTAATGTTGAATTACATAATCTATATACTGGTAAAAATATTTCTTTTATTTTACAAAAGAAAGAAAAATGTTCTAGTTGTAAAGGTATTGGTGCTATGAATGAAAGTGATTTTATTAAATGTGAAACTTGTAATGGAAATGGAAGAATTAAAGAAATAAAACAAATGGGTCCAATGATACAACAAGTCATTAAAGCATGTTATAGTTGTAAAGGAAAAGGAAAAACAATTTCAGAAGCCAATAAATGTAGAGAATGTAAGGGAAATAAATTTGTTATTAAACCAAAATCTGTAGAATTATATGTTCCACCGGGAACTGGTAATGGAGAGAAAATAGTTCTTAAAGGATATGGTGATTGGATTCCAGAATGTATAGAAGGGGGTGATTTACACGTTGTTATAAATGAAATTAAGTCTAATAGTGGTATAACAAGAGAAGGAGAAAATCTTATTTATCATAAAAAGTTAAATCTTGTAGAAGCACTTTGCGGAACAACATTTATATATAAACAACTAGATGCGCGATATATTAAAATAAAAACAAAAGACGTAATAGTACCAAATCAAGTTATGAAAGTAAAAGGAGAAGGTATGAAGAAAAAAGAAGAAGGTGATAATTACGGAGATTTAATTATTAAATTTAATGTTGTATTTCCGGAAAAATTATCTAGCGAACGCAAGAAATATTTAGTGAAAATCCTTCCAAAAGTTGAACGCCAAATATGGGATATAGAACCACGTGAATGTCCTAATGCTGAAGAGAAAAAACTTGAATATATGACAAATGAAGATGATGATACTAAAACTAACTTTAAAAATCAAAATAGTCAATATTATAGAAATTTAGATGAAGATATTGCTGAAGATATGAATGAACATATGTATAATACGCGTCATTCTAGAGAATCACATGAAGAACATCAAGGAGGAAATCCAATGGAATGTGCAACTCAATAATGTTATGATAAATAGTTTATTTAGATACATAAATGTTTAATACTAATAAAAAATTGAAACTTGAATATTTAATATATAGTTATTAAAATTAACAGAACAAACAAAATGTCAAGTTCAGAAACACATAATGAACCATCTGGAAATAGCGAAAGCACTTATGTTAGTAAAAATGATACATCCAAAACTTTCACAAAAGAAGAAGTTGAAAAACAAAAAAGGAAAAGGAAAGAAAGGACTACATCTTCCTCTGGGGAAGAAGCAGGGCTTTCAACTCTGGAAGATAGTGGTAAAACAGCAAATAAGCGTAAAAAGGCAGATGATACACCACAAAATACAGAAATTGATGCTGATATTGGTGATATTTTAGATAATGGCGGAACTCTTAGAGGAGGTCCAAATAATAACTTCCCTATAATGACTGTTAAAAATGAAGATACATACAAAAGCGTTAAGATTAATTTACCTATATATATGCTACAAACCGCATTTGATTTATTTAGAGGAATGCCCGAAGGTGTTAAAGTTGGTGTTAGTTTAAACAAACTAGATGTATCTACATCAGAATCTACTGACGAACCAACACCAGCACCTACTGATGGTCCTATTCCATAACATATATCTAATCTAACACCTAAAACTGAAGATTAAAATGAAACAATATTTAATAGAAATAATGTTAGTTGCTTAAATGAATAATAAAATAATTAATAAAATATAAAATTGATTTAAATTTTTTTTATTATAGTATTATTAATTAAGTAATAAATATATCAATAATAAGTGTAATAATACATATTATTAATAAACTATATAATGAGTGTTTCTGAACAATCAACAAAAAATAAAATTAATCCAAATAACAATGTAAATGATGATTCTTTATCAGAGAATAATAAACAAATGTATGATTTATGTTGTTTTATTTCAAGTATTGTAATTGAAGAGATTAAAAAAAATAATAGCACAAAACAAGAAATAAATGCTAAAATATTTAATGATACAATTAAAAGATATAAATTAATTAGTAAAAAGAGAAACAGACGTGTTATTGATAAAGAATGTATGTGTATGGGACGAAAATTGGATACACTGCAATGTACTAGGAGACGTCTTCCTGGTCAAGAATATTGTTTAAGTCACGTTAAAAATCGTCCAAATGGTCGTGTGGATCAAGAAATGGTAGAGAAAAAACCCAAAGGACGAAGGGGTAGAAAACGTAAAAATAATTATGACCCAAAACAGAATGATGATAATTATATTACAATGTGGGAAGTTTTAATTGATAATAAAAAATATTTTTGTGATAAAAATAATAATATTTACAGTTTTGATGAAACTAAACCTACATTTTTAGGAAGATTAACTCTTGATTGTACTATTGATACGTCTCAAAAACCTAAAATTGATTTTTCAAAACCAACTAAAGAAAAACCAGAAAAAACATCATTAGTTTCAGAAAAAAATAAATAAATTACTTACACTCTTATTGAAATTGAATAACTATGGAAAAGGAATATATAAATCTACAAAAAACTGAAAATACAGATAATGTAAAAAAATTATTTAACTTAAATGAAAATAGTTTTAATAAATACAATTCTGAGTTTAAAATTGTTAGTATTAAAACTATAAAAGAAAGTTGTAAGTTTTTAATAAGTTTATTAGATAAAGATACTTCTACATATAAAAAAGATGTTAAAAAAATAGAAGATATGGAAATTATATTAATAAATAGTATAGCACAAAATAAAAAAGATTTTAAAAATAAACTTATTACATAAAAATTAAAGTAAATTAATTATATATGATTTATTATTATATTGTTATATTTTTTGAAAATTTTTAATTATATTATATAAAAGACTATTATAATATAAAATAATAATGAATTTACTATTAATTTTAGAAAAGATTAAATCTATTGTGAAATATGATAAAACTAAACTTATAACTTATTTAGGTATATCCATTTTTATTTTTTTCTTTTTAGAAAAAATAGAATTCCGAAAAATCGCATTAATTATAATTGTCTTTATAGGTGTGTTTTATTATCATAATAGTGATGACATAAAAGAAGAATTAACATCCACAAATCCACTATCAAAACAATCTACGAATGATATTAATATAAAGGATAAAACAGTTAATAAAAACATTCAAAAAACAAAAATAACAAATCCTGAATTAGCACAAAAAGTAGATTTAGATAAACTAAACTTACAATTAAAAGAAATTAAAAACTTTATTAAAGTCAATGTTCGCGAAATTATTCAAAATATGGGAAATACTCCTTTTAAAAACAAAAATATCAGTATATATAACAATCTAGTTAAATTAATGAACGAATATTTACATCAAGTCAAATTCGTTTTAGAGGGACGAGATTTTAAGCATAAAAATTTGGAAAAAGTCCGAGATATAAAACAAGAAATTAATGTTGTAATACACTCAATTCATTTTAAAGTAAACGCGAACCGTGATAAAGATATAACACAACTTGCTAATAAATTAAATGAAACATTTAAAGAAATAGATGACTATTTAGTATTACATGTAAATAAACGCTTTTATGAAGAACCAACATATTTAAGCGGTGTCGTAAATTGTGAAGAAAATGCTCCTCGTTCTTTTGATATTAGTATTGATACTGATTGTCATCTAGTAGATTTTTAAGTATTAAATAGTATTAAGGATTTAAAATTTTTAAATAATTAATTATTTAAAAACTTTTTGATTAGATATATTTATATAAAAAAATATAATTTATATTTATATTTATATTAAATATAATACTTAAATATGCTTGATTTAGAATCTCAAATTGTTGATTATTTTAAAAGTGATAAATTTAAAAATACGACACCTTATTTAAGTTGTAGGAATATTAGTAAAAATCTTGACTTACAACCCAAGAAAGTAAAGACGATTCTTTATAAATCTGATAAATTTGAAAGAACAAGACCTATTGAGGTTGGTTCTGCTAAACATAAAGATAAATTAAATATTTATAAATTAAAGTAATTATGTATCAGAAAAAGTTTCATTATAAACTTTCATTTGAAATCTTATTCCTATTTCGCTAGTTGGGTCATATAAAACAGTTTTCCACCATTTTTTAATTTTATATATAGCCATATATTGTCTATATTTTTGTTGTATAAATTGTTTTTTATCATTATAAAAATTATTAAATGATATATTTTCCCAATCCCAGTCTTTATCTAAATTATCATTTATATAATCTATTGTAATATTAGGATTATAAGATAAATCTTCCCAAATCCATTCATAATCTAGATTATTTTCAATATCTTTTATAGTTACATTAGGATTTCTAGATATAAATAAATCATCCTCACTTACAACATTCCATATTTTATCAGGGCATCTTTTTGTCCATTCTTCTTTAAATCGTTGAACAGAATCAATATATTCAAAATCCCAATCTTCCGTGGGAAATTTTGTTAACCAATCTATTTTAAAGTTTTTGTGTTTTGAAATTTCATCCCAATCCCATTCTGCTAATGGATATTTTTCTACCCATTCGATTTTAAAATTTTTATGATATGAAATCTTATACCAATTCCAATTTCTAATTGGAAGTTTATCAACCCAACTTATATCAAAGTCCTTATGTTCCGGTATAATATTAAAAATCCACTCATTATTCGGAAATTCTACAATCCAATCCATATTAAAATAATTACTTAAAATACAACTTTCTTGATAATAAAATAAATCTTTGTTTGGATATTTTTTAATCCATTCTAGTTTCAAATTACAGGATAATGAAATCCCTTTCCATTCCCATGGTAAATTTGGATATTGTTCAATCCATTCTATTTGAAAATTAGCTCCTTCACAAATTGAGTCCCAGTCCCATTTTTTATCTGGATATTTAATAAACCAACTTATATCAAAATGAAGACTACAACTTATTATTTGAAAATCCCAATCTACATCTGGATATTTATCTACCCAACTTATATTAAAATTGCGATTATCTGATATTTTATTCCAATTCCAAAATGTATATTTATCTTGAAAAGAATCAACCCAACTTATATCAAACATAATATTATCTCCAAGAACACCCCATATTAATTTATCAGCAAATGCTTTTATAACTGTTAATGTTAAATTCGCAGATAAAGATATATTACGCCAATTTAATGGTTTATCTTTATGAGTTTTAATAAATTGTATATATTTTAAGTCCAATTCATTTTGTATGTTTTTTTTATGTTTTTTAATTCTTTCTTCTCTAGAAAGTAACGACATTTTCTTAATAATTTATTATATTGTATAAGTAAAATCAATTTTTCTTTAAGAATAAATAGTAAGTAAAACATAAACATATAAACATATAAACTAAAAATAAAAATAAATAAAAATAAATAAAAACTAAAATTGATTTAAAATATTATAAAGATTATATTTATAAATTAATTAAAAATTTAATAATAAAAAGTAAATTAAAATTATAATATCTAATAAATTATTAAATAAAAAATATGATTATCCCAGTTTGTTGTTTCACGTGTGGAAAAACGTTAGGTAATAAATATGATTATTATTGTAAAAAGGTTGTAGAACGTAAATTGAAACTTAATATGAAACCAGACCAACCATCGGTAATTGATGTAAATGAAGACGACGTTAAAAAAACACCAGAAGGTGAAGTAATGGATGAATTAGGATTAATACGATATTGTTGTCGCAAAATATTTTTAACACATATTTCTCTTATTGATGAAATTTAATATTAAATTTATAATTATTATTAATTAAATAAATTATGTTGTGTATAGTAAACCAGCCATTCCATTTGTAATTTTTAAAATATTGTAATTTATAGCATAAACAACAATAGAACCCTTTAAAATACTAGATTCAAATTCAATTTCTAAAGTTGCGTTATCTAGGCGACTAAAATTACATGTTCCTGTAGGTTGAAATTTTTCAGGCATTAAAGAAAAACTATAAACATAAATATAATTTGTTGTTGGAACACTTGTGTGTCTTTGATATGGTTGCATTAATCTAAAATATTCTCCTTTTCTTTTTTTAAATCTGGAATTACTATTTAAAAATAATTCCACATTACTAATTGGTGCCTCATTATTACCACCATTTGGATTTTTACCATATTTGTCCCAAATATTATAAGTTGTCTGTTCATCTGCTCTATAAATCCATATTAATTCTTTAACAGGGTGGTTAAAATACAAATCTATATTTTTAGAACTTAAACTAGAAGTTATATTTGTATCGTTAATTTCTTGAACTTGTTCTATTAAATAATGTTTATCACACATTGTTGCAAATTTTTTTCTTTCAAATGTATCTAGGTAAATATAATCGCAGTATAAATATACTGATGTAATTGATTTTTCAATAGTTCCATCAGAAACATTAAGTCCAGAATACCAACATTCTGAAAAAGGTCTAAATTTAATATTGACCTTAATTTCACTATATTGTAATCCTATTAAAGGCAAAGCATTACTAATATCTTTACAAAACCAAAATGGTAAAGGGACAAATAATGTTATTGGTCCTCTTTGTGATGTATTTGTATAAGAAGAATGTTTTCCTACCATTTTATAATACCCATCTGATTTACTTTGCGGAACAGATAGACTAGATATTAAATCTAAATATTCTCCAGTAAATCTTGCAATTTGTATACCACCCATTTGTAATTCTACCTCTTTTATTATATGATTGCCTGCACCATTGATCCAACTTGTTGTTGCTGACTCTAATTGTGGTAGTTCTATTTGGAGATGCATACTACTTAATAAATCACCTTTTCTTTCTATAATACAAGAACCTTTGTCATTAAATTTTGCACTAGATATAAATTGATTTCTGATATTTTCAATCGAGAAATTAGTATGTCTTTTAAACACACTTTTAAAAAATGATATCTCGGGATTACCTATAATATGTCTATCTTGTTTACCTAAAGCAACCAATTCTAATAATGAACCAGCCCCCATTTTATAATTTTATATTTATTATCTATGTATTAGTTCTTATTAGTATTTTAGATAAATATTTCTTATTTATTACTTATTTATAATATTAGTATATTTAAATTAAAAATATTATAAAACTTAATAAATTATTAAATTATAAATATGTAAAATATTTTTTAAAAGTTTACTATTTTATTTTAATTTTAATAATATAAATATAATTACATATATATTATATATTTTAAAATGACAAATGATTTATGGTTAGAAAAATACCGACCAACAACTCTTAAAAACTACATTGGGAAGGAAGATGATATTAAAGAAATAACAGAATGGATTGAAAATTTTGAAACTAGAAAAGAAAAGTTTCTAGTATTATACGGTAATCCAGGTGTTGGTAAAACAACTCTTGCGCGAATTATTTTTGATAAATATAATTACGAAACAGTAGAAATTAACACTAGTGATTATAGAAGTAAAAAAATGATTAAGGCACGTATTGGTATTATAAGTGGAAGTAGTATTATTATGGACGCTACATTTAATAAAAGAAATCCATTTAAAACAAAACAATATAAAAAAATAGGTGTATTGATGGATGAAATAGACGGTATCACTATGAATACAGAAAGTAGTGGAATTCAAGAATTAATTGATATTATTGTAGGTATTAAAAAGAAGAAGAAAAATAAATTCCCCATTATATGTACGTGTAATAGTATTAAAAATAAAAAAATAAAATTATTAACAAAGAATGCTCTTACTCTTAGAATTGCTAAACCATCATCTACAGAATTAAAACAATTAGGGGAACATATTATTAAAAATGAAAATATACCTATTAAAACACAAACATTAAAAGAATTAGTAGAGAATATTAAAGAATATAGAGAACTTATTAATATTTTATACCAAATACATATTTATTGTAAAAATAAAAACAATATAACATCCCAAATAATAATAAGAAAATTTAAAAATGAAAATGAAAATGAAAATGAAAATGAAAATGAAAATGAAAATGAAAATGAAAAATTAAAAGTTAAATATGATAATAATTATATTACAGATAATAGTATTAATTTACTAGATAATGTTCAATCAAAAATAAAATATATTATAAATAATAATGTAAATCAAAATGATGTAAGGTTAACTGTGAATAGTGATTCTAATGTTTTCTTTTTAAGTCTTTATTCTAATTATTTAAATATTATAAAACATTATAAATTAAATAAAGAAATACAATATAACATAATACAAACAATAATTAAAAATAATTCAATATCAGAACTCTATAATAGTAAAATTTTTTTAAATCAAACTTGGGAATTAAATAATTATTTATCCGAGATTGGTATAATTTCAAATATAAAATTATTAAAATATAATAAACATTTTTATAATAAAAATATAAACAAAATGTCTATTAAATATAAAAATTATATACTAGAACATCATTATTCCTTTAATAAAATGGCTCAAGATGAAGGATTTTTTAATCGCAGAAAAACATTTTTAAATAATAATATTCAAGTAAACAATTTACAATCTCTATACTATATTGATAAAATAATGAATTCATCTCGTAAAACTACTAATAATAAAACTAAATGCATAAATACAAAAATTAAAAATAAACAAAAAAAAACTAAAAGAAAAGTATCAGAAGAAGAAATTAAATATAATAAAATAATTGACACAAATGAAAAAATTAATAGAAAAATAACAGATTATATTTCATCTATTATATAATTTATATAAATAATTCGTCTAAATTTATATCAGGTTGTTCTTCTATTTTAAATTCTCTCTTTTGATTCTGATTATAATTATCATTTTCAGTATCTTCATCTTCATTGTCTCTTTCATATCCATTTAATGAAGATGTAGAAAACATATCATCTTCTCTATTTAAACTGGGACAATAAAATTCTTTAGTTTTATTTTTATTAAGAGCAAAACTTAATTTTTTACTTTTATGTCTTATTTTTAAATCTCTTTTAGATTTTAATGATTTTAATTTTCTTCTTTTAATACGATGTAATTGTCTTTCTCTAATTAATTTTTCTTTTAAATCACTTACATTTAATTGTCCTAATTCATATCCTTTTTTTTTTGATTTTTTGTGTTTCCTATATAAAACTAATGGATTGTTATTTTTCATCCTACTTGATATTTTTTTACTTAAATAAATGTTTTTAGCTTTATCTTTTACTGATTTAATAATATCATTTCTTGTCATACCTCCAGAAGTTTTTAAAGCAATTCCTAAATAAACTTCTTTTCTGGATCCTATTTTTTTCATGTTGAATATTACCTTATATTTATTTTATATATTATATTATTATTTCTATTTTAGAATTTATACACATTTTAATAAATATAGTTTATAAATTAATTAAAATTAAAAAATGAATAATACCACTTTTAATTATGAACTTATTAATAGAGATGATTTATATAATAATAAAATTATATATTATCTTATAATAATATTAATATTGTTATTTAGTATTGGTTTCTCTTTATTTATAAATTTATATTGTTATGGAATATGTTGTGATTGTAAAAAAAATAATAGACATAGTTTTAGTAGAATATAAAATTAAAATAATTATTTAATGATTAATAAGTTTTTTAAAATTATTTTATTTATTATTTATATATTTATATATTTTAAATAGGTTTATATGTAAAATGAAAGAAATATTAAATAATGATAATAATACAAGTGTTAAAAATTTTATTATTAAAACCACTGTTATAACTTCATTAGTTGTATGGATATTGGGTAGTCATACTAGTAATTTTTTAAAATCATTAAGTAATTTAATAATAGATCCTTTATTTTCTATTGATTTAGATCAAGATGGAATACCAGATTTAAAAGAATTAGATAAATATAATGTAACAATTGGTAATATTAAATTACCATTTGGACGCATATTAATTGAATTTATAAAATTGGTATTTAATATAGTATGTGTGTTTATACTTATATATATTGCTATTAATTTTACAGATTTGGCCAAAAACGTTAAATTAGAATAAAAATTATTCATTTTGAACTGTAGTAGTATAAAGATACTGCATATGTTCTGGAACTTGTTCTGAATTATCAGAACTTATAGTATTATTATCAACAAGATTTTGTAATTTAAAAGCGTTAGTTTTCTTCTTTTTATCTTTTGCTATTCGCAATCTAGAAACATTAGTTTCTACTCTTTGACCATTAATTTTATCCATTAGATTTTTAGCATCATTAATATTATCAAAATGTTCAAAAATAATATTAGTAACTGTTTTAAAACTAACATTTGATTTTTTAACTGTTTGTTGATTTTCTATTTGTTTTCCTTTATAATTACCTTGTAATTTAACATGAGATATATCCTTTTGTTGAATAAAAGATAAAATACTATCACCTATATTTTTACGTTTTTCTTTTCTTACTTTAGAAGCTTTGTCTAATGTTTTAATTTCTTCTTCTAACTTTAAATATTCTTTTACAGATTCTTTAAAATATTTAATACACTCTTCTTCTGACATTTCTTCTTCTTCATCTTCTTCCTCGTTGTTATCTTCTTCATCTTCTTCCTCGTTGTTATCTTCCTCGTTGTTATCTTCCTCGTTGTTATCTTCTTCTTGTTCTTGTTCTTCTTCTTGTTCTTGTTCTTCTTCTTCCTCGTTATCTTCTTCTTCTTCCTCGTTATCTTCTTCTTCTTCCTCATTATCTTCTTCTTCTTCCTCATTATCTGCTTCCTCGTTATCTTCTACATCATCATTTACATCATCATTTACATCATCAGCATTTGATTGATATTCTTCCTCATTATGAACTGCTTCTTCATTATCAGACATTTTAAATTATTTAACTTATTAATAATACTATTAGTATTAAATATAAATTAGCAATAGATAATACATTTTATTATTAAACTTATTTTAAATTAAATTAAAATTGAAGTTTTAATCTAGTTAAATGAATTTATAATAAACAATAACACAATAATGAATAAAGATAAGAATATAATAAAACCTACATTAACAACACATAAAAATTTAACAGGACAACTCTTTTATATTCATATTAAACAAATATTAGATGAAATATCAACTAAATTAAAACTAGATGACAACACAAAAGAAAAATTAAAACATCATATTTTTACTAACTCGGAATCTATATTTAATTATAAAACATATAACAAATATCATAAAATATTAAATCCATAATTGAATTATAAAAAAAATTGAAATTCAAAATTAAATAATTATATATAAAATTAAAATGTTTAAACATTTAAGGGCAGATAAAATCCAAAGAGATACTAGAGATAACAATTTAAGGAGGAATTATTTCAAAAACTACAAAACAAGGTCAGAAAATCTCCATATATCTCGTAAGGAATGTAATCATTATACTAAAAGGGAAGACCCAATTACTGATAAAAGGTTATATTGTTATGTTAAAACGGATCCTTTTTATACCGGTTTAAGGGGTCCCCATAAAAAGCTTGCTAGTAAAAAGGGTAAAAATAAGAAAACTAATTTATATAACATACTTCCCCTTTGTTCTAAGCAACCGTATGAAGGTAGAAATGAAATTAAACATCATGAGTTTTCTATAAATATAAAATATAAAAACAACTTACGTAAACCTCCAAATCCAGATCTCCCAATTTGTTTTATTTGTTACCACAATAACGCCGGTAGGGGTAAATATATTTTTAAGAATTGTATTCACGGCAAGGAAATGTGTTTATCTTGTGCGAGTTCCCTATTTAGTTGTCCATTTTGCAGACAATCGAGATAATTGAATTATTAAATATTTTATAACTATTTTTATAATTCTAATATTTAAATTATTTAAAACCAAATCCAAATATTTATATAACTATATTTTATAATTTGAATATACTTTTTTTAAAATGGCTGAAAAATATTTAGAAATGGATGATAGAGATTTTTATAAATTAACAAATACTTTTCTAGATAAACATACATTAAAAGAAAAAGACTTAAAACAAAAAGAAGAAGAAGAAGAATTTATACAACGCGTTTTAAAAACAGAAAAAATACAAGAAACATTAACACATAATGAACAGGCAGAACAATTAGTATCAAGTCTTAAAAAAGAAATGAAAGAAACTAATTGTAAAGATGAAACACTTAATGAAGATAAAATGATTGAAATAGTTAAACAATAATTTTTCTTTTTTACCCTTAATTTTTTTTACCCTTACAACAACTAAATAATCCACATACATTATCTAATACCTCATTTATTTCATATCTTCCTTTTGCTACATCAATTAATACATCAATGACATTTGGAATGATTTGAGACACTAAATTTAATTTACGTTTATGACTATCATCTAATTCAACCAATTTAGGTATTTTATGTGTAATTAATTTTTGAATGACTTTTACAACAACTGTTTTCTTTTCATTACCATTTAAATAATTGTAATTATCAACTAAACTCATTACCATACCCGCCATTATTGGTATATTAATAATAACGTTGTCTGCTTTATATTTATTCGTTCTAATAATAGTAACACATTTATCGATAAGAGATTCTACAATTTGTCCAATAGATAAATTCATATTATTATTTGCTTTTGACTTCATTTTTCCTTTTTTTTCAACACCTTTTCCTTTATTATTTTTAGATCCTTTTCCTTTATTATCTTTACTTGCCAAGTCAATTTCTTTTTTAGATGTTTTTAATATAGTTTCAATTAGACTTTCTAACATAAATCTAATAAATTCTTTATCGTCATTAGAAATCTCTAAATTATCATCAATAAATTTAAATATAATATTCATAACAATATGTTTCTTTTCTAGACCATCACCTGATTTAAATATTTCAACCATTTCCATAGTTCTTGCAGCATATAACATAATATTTGATACATCTAAATCCATGCCACGAAAACTGTCTTTAATATTATGAAAAATACTATCAGTATCATCTAATTCTTCTTTGTATTTTACATGTGTATCATCTTCAAATTTTTTAAGAGCATCTACAATAATTTTCGTAGGGGTTTTTTCAATATCTACAAATGATTCAGCACTTAAAGTATTTTTAATTTCTTTAACTGTTTTAGTAGTAGTTTTTACTGTTTCATTTGTATCTAAATCAGTTACAATTTTGATACCTTCAATTTCTTCATTATTAAATGACATATTTATTTTTATAAAATAATTAATTTATTAATTTATTAATTTATAACTATATTTTAAATTAAACTTAAATTATATTGTTTAAATTTATTTTTTATTATATAATTATTATTTAAATAGTACTTAATTAATTTAAATTAATATAGAAAAAATAAAATTCTAATTAATTAAATAAACAAAAATGTTTAAAAATAAAAATAAAAAAAAAGATAATACAAAAATAAGAACAAGTTCATTTACATTAAAATCAATTCCAGTTCGTGAGAATGGTGATAATTATTATTATATAGAAAAATTTGAACAAGCAAATGAAAAACAATGTAGAGAATATGATAAATTAAATCAATTAATATTTCAAAAATATAATGGTATATATGATAAAATAAGTAATAAAATAGGAGATTGTCCGTTTAAATTAGATAAAAAACCAGACCCTCCAAAAACACCAAATAATTACGAAAGTTTAATTAAATGGAGGGCTATGAATTCATTGAAAAATGTGTCTCAACAAACAATCGCAACACTCTATTTATTAAAACATGATTTTAATATTTCATTAGATTTTGATAAAGAAGGTATAAAACCGAGTGAGATAATAGATGTTGCATTAAAAGAAACAAATAATGATTTAGAACTTATGAAAGGCGAAGGATATGAATTATTAAAATTATTAAATTTAAATAAAGAACAAATAAATAATAATTTAACTAGTAATAAAAACATAAAAAAATTTAGATCTAAATCTAAAAATCTAGGAAGTATTTCAGGAAGTTCATATACAGATAATTTATCTAGTTCTTCATCTTCTATTGAAATTGATTTTGGATTTACAAATTCTAATTATAACTTACATCCATCAACACAAACCAATTACAATAACAATAATATAATTAAAACAACATCAAATAATAATTTACACGTAATTCCTAATAATCAATATGATAAACAATATGATAAACAATATGATAAACAATATATTGAAAAGATATCAAAACATAAACAACAATTAAACAATATAAATATGAAATGTGAAATACCAGAAACCCATACTAATCATGAAAAAGACAAAAATTTTAGAAATTTATATCCAACAATAACTAATACTAATTATAATAATGATAATAAATATCATAATAATAATTTTTCTTTACATTCGACCATACACCCTATAGAATCAATACCAACAGCATCCGCACCACCAGATTATAATATTTGAATTTGTTTATCTTTTATATTTTTGTTATAAATTTATTAAAAATAATATTATAATATAGTATAATCACATATTATATAAAATATGTATTTAACAAAAAACACAGTATATTTATTCCTTATTATATTTTTAATTATAATATATATTAATAATAGAAATAAAAAATATGGTTTTAATAATATAGAATCATATATTGATTTAGGAAAACAAAGTAAAGTAGATGATAAATATATAAATATTATTAATGAAAACACAGAAATATTAACAGATAAATTAAATGAATTAAATCAATATTATATTTATAAATTATTAGAAACTATATTTTTAAAAAAAACAGAAATAAATATATTAAATCTTTTAATGAAAAATGAATCAAAATGTAATAGTAATTGTATGGTTACATCTAAACGAAACATTATATCATTAGAAGCAGAAATTAATTATTTGAATAATATGATACATAAACTAGAAATTAAAGATAAAGACACTTTTATAAAAAACCAATTAATTTGTATTTCAGATATAAATGCTAATTCTAATGAAGAATGTTTAAATATATTAGAATCGAATTATTATAAGGATACTAAAACCGATGATGAAATTAGAACAGAATGTATTACAAAATATTCCCTAGATAATATATTATGTAAAAAACCAACAGACGAAATTCGTTTTACAATGTCTAAAAATAAATGCATT
>ERZ1046568.1008-NODE-1008-length-20890-cov-19.215695_pt1 | contig 20890 bp, 33 predicted proteins | sample MGYA00383092_ERZ1046568 | MGnify/ENA primary metagenome ERZ1046568 (study PRJEB29581, sample SAMEA5548362) | metagenome | biome: marine; feature: coastal; material: water | depth 1 m | study: Short-term variability in the microbial, nano- and picoplankton... | reverse complement strand
CAATATCTGCTCCACTTAATATTAACTCCTCTGTCATTTCTCTTGTTACAACATTTCCGGCAATGATTACCAAGTCTGGAAACTCTGCTCGCACTTTGCGAACGTGTGCTGCAAAGTGATCACTGTAACCATTTGCAATATCCATACAAACATATTTAAGGTTCTGTTCAACTTCATTTTTCACTTGCAACAATTTATTGTAGTCACTATCACTTGTGCCAATGCTCATGGCTACATTTTCGGTGCGTTGTATAGAATCACCACCTAAGTCTGCACCATTGAAGTACTCAATTAGATATTCTGCACTGTATGTTTTAACCAAACAAGTAAACATTTCACCTTCAGCAAGTTTGTCTGCCATACGCATTGTACCAACGCCGTCCATATTACTTGCCATAATAGGAATACCTTCGTAATGATATTCGTCTGGTAACGGTGTTGCAATGTCGTGATCGTAATGTCTAAACTGGAACTTACGATTAAGTCTAACTTGACTGCGACTTTTAAGTGTACTACGCTTTGGACGAATTAATACATCTTTGTAATCTAGCTTGATGTCTTCTTCAATTCTCATTTATTCTCTCCGTAGTTAAAACTAATAGATATTCTATCGTTTGCTGTAGTATTAGCTTGTACACTGTGTTTTAACCAGCCTGGAAAAACATACAATGCTCCTGTCTTTGCGGCATATGTAGCTCTTGTACTTGTATAGTAGGTTGTGTTTGCAACATCTTCCGGAATATGATATTCAGCACCGTCAGTTCTTTCAAACTGTATGTTGCCTTGTTCAGGTGTTGCGTCTACGTAGTAAACTCCGCTTAGAACACTTCCGATATGATGATGAAGATGATTATAACTTCCAGTTGGGTTTATGTTTACCCAAATATTTAATATTGAAATTTCTTTCATTCCTACCTGTGTTGCACAGGTATTCATTTCTTCATTTAAATATTTTACAAATTTATCAATTGCTGGGCTTTCACCAGAAGTAATATCAGTACTCTGAAAGCCTCCACAGTTACTAATAGTTCGACCTTGCTGGTCTTTTTGTTTTTGATAAGCAAGGGCTTTTACTTCTTGGTTATCTACCAAATGTATAATACTACTCCATACAACACTCGGGAACCAAAGCTCTGTGTGCATTGCCATTTAATAGCCTAACTGATCTTTTCTCTTTTGCATAGCCTTAAGATGTCTTGCTCTTGCCGCTGCCTTCATACGCTTTCGTTTTGCGCTTGGCTTTTCAAAGTATTCTCTTTTACGTAGCTCTTGCAAGATACCGTCATCTTGTACTAATTTTTTAAATCTGCGCAATGCTCGAGCAAAGTCTCCGTTGCGTACTTCTACGCTCAATCCGCTGATTTCTTTTTCTTTTTTGTTATTGTTCCTGCGATTCACAAAAATCTCCTGTTGTTAAAAATGATAGATCGTATATTCTGTTACTACTTAAATTATTATACACTGTTTCGGCCTCTTTTGTCAACCAAAAAACATTCTGATGTGCAATAATAAAACTTGCTAATTGTCGCACTTCAAAACTACTAGCATCTACATTGAATATAATTTTGTCACACTGTTTTACTAGATCTAATAACCAAGGAATGTTTTGTTCCTTGTCATCTAGAGAGTATAGATACAAATTAAAATCTGCATCTATATCTTGAATAATGTTTTGGAGTTCGTCCTTAATTGTAGTGTCAGGATAAATGAGTAGTATTGATTTGTTAAAATTATACACCTTATCGGGCGGTGTAATAACTGTAATGTTTGGCATTAAAAACCTATTTGTTGTCTATATGTTTCCAAAGACTGTTATCACCTTGTTCTTGATTTTGCACGTATCCATCCAACTCACGTAACCAAGGTAAAGTATCTATCTTCCCTTTTATATATAAGTTTTTGTATGTCTTAAGGTCTTCGTTTGGATGTTGTTGCTTCCAAGATTGTTTCGCATCTTTAACTGAATCAACTTCCATTAATTCATCATAAACTTTGCGTCTTTTATTCTCTTCTTCTGTATCTTTTACTTGTCTACTGTCGTCTTCTCCGGCCACAGCCATTCCGTCGGTAGTGTCTCTTCCTTGTTGTCCGGTTCCAACGGTAGATTCCCCATCAGTCTTTTCAACCGATGTTCCGGTGTTGTTTCCGATAGCATTTATTTCTTCCTTTTGTTCTTCAAGCGTAGATTCAACTGGATCTTCAACAGTTGGAGGTACAAGATCATCAAGTGTAAATCCAGGATTGTCAACTATACGCTGTGCTCTTGCTCGTTCATGTTCTCGTCTCTCGAGCCGAAGACGCTCACCGTTGTCATCTTCGAGTTGTTTACGTCTAAACTCAAAGGTATATTGTGATGCAATTAGTAATAGTACTGCTAGTGGATCAAAAACAAATATAATAATTATAATAACCCAACGCACTGCTTCTTCTAATAAATTAGCATCTGCTTGTTCACCGTATACAAATTCTGCAATATATTTTACAGGTCCTACTTCAGCTTCAAGTTTACGGTACTCTGCTTGCAGTGTATACATTTCTTCAGTTAGCACATCTACTTCGCTATTTGCTGTTCTAATTCGTTGTGACTGATTATCAATTGCTATATCAATTTCATCAGCCTTATCAGTCATTGCTAGTTGCGAGCGTAATCTTTCAATTAACAATTGCGACTGTGCTACTTGTGCTTCTGCACTTTCACGTAGACGTTGTATTTCATCTCTTGCTGTACTAATAACAGGTGATTCAGTTTGACGTACTTCGTCAATCTTACCTAGCATTGTAAGTTCACGAGTTTTGAGTGCAGGTATTTGCACTTCACGTATATCTTTAACTACATTTGCTAAACGGAAACGTTCCATCTTAACAGTTTTAGTTGCTTCTGCACGTACTGTTGCTACTTCGCCTTGTATCTGTGTAATTCTATCTCTCTGGCCAGACACCCAGGTAGCGAGAGCAGTACGAGTGTTGCCGCCAAACAGTCCATCACTTGTAACACCGATAATGGCTTGTCCTGCTCTAATTTGTCCTTGCTCGCTTGAGTTGAGTTGGTTTGTAACACGTATGATCTCCTCTTCTAATGCATCTATTTGTGATAGTAACGGTTCAACACCACTATTATCTGTATCTAGGTTTTCAATCTTTGCTTCGTATTCTTTTGCACTAGTTTCTAAACGTAGAATTTCTGCTGTTATACTTGTAAGTTGATCTTCGTATGGTTTTGTTCTATTATTATCAGTTGCTCTTGCATCTTCAATTATTTTATTTTGTTGTGCAATAGCAGGTTGAATACGATTGAAAGCTTTATCAATACGTTCTTGCTCTTTATCAATTTGTGATTGTATATTAGAATCAGCTGTTGACCCACTAGACTCTAGTTCACGTATTTTATTTTCAGCTCTACCTACAACTCCAATTTGTCTAGCAATCTCAGTTTCAATCTGTTCAATACGTGCTACACTCTCTTCACTAGCACTAGTTTGCTCAATATGTGCTTTTGATAAGAAACCAAAGATACCCATACTTGTTATAAGCATGAGTACAAACACTGCTAAACTAAGATAACTTCTAAGCCACCATGCTGCCTGCTTCCAGTATTTGTGTAACCAGACTGCTGTGACAAGTTTGCCAACTTCTAAAACTCCACCCATAATCATAATGGGAAGAGCGGCAGCGGCAAAAATAGCCACAAGACCTGCCACTGAATAGTATATTGCTACCGCCGAAATACATAGGGCAGTGATTAAAGTAAGAATTGCTAAAAACATCGTATAGTATTTAAGTAATATCCGCTTCAGAATAAAGCTGTACTATTTCTGAACGAACTTTTACCTCCTATTTTTCCCATCGATAAAATATGTGTACACCAATACGTCCTACTAGTTGTAGGTCTCGAGCCCAACGTGGATTAACATAGTCTGCATGATAGTGTGTTGCGCTTTCTGTAATTCCACGAGCATCATTATGTACTACCATATTATATGCAATCATTTGTGCTTCTACCCAAGCGTCTTGATTGGTAGGCCAATCGCTTTTACCATCACAGTACCAGCTAAACTGACACGCATTACGTTTCATGTTTCCGTTAGCAAGTTTCCTACCTTGCTTAACTACTTCACAAATTGTATTAGGATAGTATGTGTGCTGAACACGATTTAACACTACGTCTGCAACTGCTATTCTGTCTGCTCTGTTGCTACTTCGTGCTTCATAATATACATTCTGTGCTAAACACCATATCTCTGGTTTGTTTTCTGCTGTAAACAAACCTGTTGTTTCATCTGCTTGTGCTAAAGACGCGAAGCCTGCGCACACGATCATTGCCGCTAATATAGTTTTCATTACTGCCTCATTAATTTAATTATTTGTTATCGACGCATATTGGCAATTTCTTTTGCCTGTTCTGTTCCTCGCATAATAGGTACTGCATTTGATTTATGCATTGTACCAATGCCTACAATAAGATCGCCTGTATATTGAGGACGATCTTTCTTAAGGCAAGGACCCATATGTTCTGGCTTATGACTTGGATATTGTTGTTGCTCTCTACGATAAGGTTCTGCAGGTGTATATGTTTTATCTGCTTTTACTGTATCTTTCTTAGGAACATGCTCGCCTCGTACATACGAACGATACTGTTCGAGCGTGTCAAACTGTGCCGAATGACATCCTATTTTTCGCATACGTTTGTTATATGCTCGCCAATCCTGTTCTAGTTTAAGACTTTGATTAGTTGTTAACTTTTTGGCTTTACGCTTCTTATAATTAGTTGTGGTCATATAAGGACCAACTAAGTGCATTGTCATAAAAAAACTCCTGCTATTGTTTCAACTGTGTATACAGTATAGCAAGAGTTTCTTATATTGTCAACCGATTATTTGCCTTCCATTAGTTTTACTGCGGCATCGTAATCTTCTTGTGCAATTACACCTTCACGTAATAGTTTAGTTCTGTTGACCATGTGCTTGGCTTGTATTTCTTCTTTAGATCCGCCAAAGTATGCTACAGCATGTCCTTCTTGAATAAGAATATCTGTTACAAGTTCTGCTGGTTTGTTTTCCCAACGCTCTACTTTGAAGTCTCCTAAGATACGTCCGAACTTGCCTTTCATATCTTCTCCCTTGCGGTCTTCAGTAGTAATAAGTTTACCACCGTCTTCCATAAGTTCTTTGAGTCTTGCTTTGGCTGCTTCGCCAAACAAGTCTTCTACTTTGTCTCTTGTACGTGATTCTGGCGTATCAATGCCCATAATTCTTACACGTTCGTCTGTTAGTGTTACTCCGAAACCTAGATCAATATCTACATCTACTGTGTCGCCATCTACTACTTTAATGACTTTTACATCATATTCATTTTGTTGCATTTTATGCCCTCTCTAAATAATGTGCCCGTATTATTTAGTCATTAAAAAAGGGTTGCAATTCAATAAAGCAACCCTTTTTTGTTTGTTATGTTTTTAACTTAGAAGTTAAAAGATAGTCCTGCTGTTGGTGTCCAATCTTTTGCGTCTGTATCATAATCAATACCTGCGCTTAGTTCTGCACCTGCTACGTCCATTGTGTACTCACCACCTACGTGCTGTAGTTTGTTAGCATCTGAACCGTTGATGTATGCTTCTAGTCCACTTAATGCAACTGAACCTTCATATGCCATTGCTTCTGCATCCATGTCATATGTTGCCATACCGCCTGCTGTCATCATACCTAAGTCGATGCCTGCAACTTCTGCACCTAGTACAGTGTTTTCGCTTGTGCGGTTGTAGTCAGCACTTGCTGTTACACTTGCAACGCCTGCGTCTAGTGTGTATGCACCTTGTAAGTTGCTGATGTCTGTTACATCAGTTGTCCAGTCTGTTAAGCCTACTGCTACACTTGCGTTACCAAATGACAATGCTACTGATTCTGTCATTGCTGGTTTTGCTAATGTGCCATCAGCAGATGCATTTGCATTTGTTTCTGGTAATAGACCATTGTCGTCACCAAGAGCTACGCCTACGCCTGCTACTTCTGTGCCTACAGTCCATGTGTCTAGTGTTAGAGCTGAACCGTCTGTTGCTTTAAAGTCTAGATCGATTGTTGCTACATCACCTGCATCAAAATCTAATTCGATGCCCATAGTGCCTGCTGTTTTACCTGCTGTTGTTTCAGCAAAGTCTAAGTTTACTGCACCTGTCATAACTGGTGCTGTTGGAGTAGCTACTGCTACTGTTTCTTCAGCCACTGCTGAAGTCGCTGCCATTGCGGCAACCATTGCTATCGCGAGAATACGCATTTTTATTTCCTTATATTATTATATTTTATTTTTCTGTGTGAGCTTTGGGGTGGGAATTGTTTGCATCACACTAGTAATTATCTATTACGCACCCTTTTTGTGCAAGATTGGATTATTAAAGAAAAAAGTGTTACTTTTCAGCAACACTCTTTCCTGCTATGTTTGGTAACAAGGTCTAACTACCTCGTAACAGCTTAGGCTGCTAATGCCATCTCTGGCGCTCTATTTGCGTTTGCATTTAGAAAGTTTCTTCGCGATAACCGTGCTTAGATCCGGGCAACTCCACTAACTCTATTAACTACCAGTCGATCCTATTTCGACCCCATCAAAAATACATTCCCAGTTTATCAGCCTGTTGCTTCTGCTATACAGTAAGCAGAATGTACTTTTGGTGGAGTCGCCGGGTACCGCCCCCGGGTCCTGTATAGCGTTTGAATTGCTTCAACGTTACAATATTATTTATACACTAGAAACTAGTGCTTGTCAACCTTTAATCGTAATGACCGCCTAAAACAGCAACCTTTTTTACTTCTTCATTAAAGATTTCTGCTTCTCGTTCTTTATATGCTGCTTCAAAGCCTGTAGAACCGTATTCTGCTCTTTCGTTATTACCCCAAAGTCTTTTAAAGTATGAGTCATATAATTGTTCAACTGATTCATCGCTCCAAGATCTATCAATAAGTTTACCTTTGATTAACCAATTGAGTCGGTTGGCTTCTTTGCGTACAAATGGACTGCACATGATGGGACCTCCTATCACTGTATTTGTATTTACAGGATAGGAAATTGTTGGCGCTAACTTAGGCCTTTTTTGACTCGTATTTTAATACCATTGCTGACAGTTCATCTGACTTACATAGCCATCCGGATTCATTTACAATGAACACATCACCCGGTTTGTATAGATAGTTTTCTTTGGGTGTGCCGTCCTTGGCAACTCCCATTACTTCTCCAGGCCAATCACCTTTGATAGTGAAGTTTTCACCTGCTGATTCTACAGTATAATCTAACCATATCATAACTAAATCTCCTTTATACCACAAAGTATTTAGTTATATACGTAGTTTACCAGAAGCCTAAGTTTCTTCCATTGCCGGCAATAATACTAACACAGGTTACAACATGCAATACAATCCAAAAGGTGCGAAAAGCCAGAGCCTTCATTACACTGCGTTGGGTGATAGGAAGGAACTCTGGCTTATCTTCGTCTGTAATTCCTATGGGCATTCCAACGGTTCTAGCCCATGTTCTGAGCCAACGTCTCTGCCCACTCATTACATGTCGTTCTTACGTTCTTGGATTTCTTTACGGCGGTCTTTTGTAAGTTTGCCTAGGTCACCCAATGCTTTGCGAGCTCTTGCAGCCGCTGCCTTAACATTCTTATCTTCAAATGTTTCTGATTCAGACAAGTAATTATTAAATGCTTGTACTATTTCGTCATGTAGTGTCATACTTCTTCTCCTATAATGTGATTGTATAATTGTTTCCAGTTAACTACCTTAGTCATACCTTCTGGAATGTCGTCGTGCATGTTAAATCCATGCTCAATTAGTATTGGCTTCAACCCTAGGTTTTGGCCACATACTGCATTAGATAGTTTGTCTTCGATCCAGTATAATCCTGAGTCTTTGTACGGCTCAAGTGCATCATCTTTATCTGCACCTGTATCTAAACAAACTAATTGTTCAAACGCTGTTGCGCCAAACAACTTTTCTAAATTCATTTTACGAAGTTTGTATGCACTTTTGTCTAAACTTAAACTAGTGATACAACGGAATACATATCCGTGTTCTTCGTGTAATCTCTTAACGTAATACATACTATCACGTAATGCAGGTAAGAATCCAATAGCGGCACTTTCGTTAAATCGCTTTACACTCTTTCTTGCTTCTGCTTTAGTGATATTAAATCGAGTAGCAACATCGTATTCAAAGTTACCATTGTCAATCTGTGTGTAACCCTGTTGCCCCATCCATGTACAGAATGCGTATTCCCAATTAAATAGAACACCATCTGCGTCAGTTAAAATAATTTTCTCTTTCATTTTGCCTCGCTTATTGCCTTATTGTGTTTACATTATAACTTCAATAGCAAGGCTTGTCAACCGTTATTCAGGACCAATAATTACACTACTTTCGCCAGCATCTCGTAAATGTCCGCAAGAGTCTGCATCATTTTTACTATTAACAGGCTTGTTATCAATTTTCACTGAAGTGTCGCCGTTAGCAGTTGTAGGTGATGCATGCGCTCCTGTGCCATGCCCGGCAACTGGACTGCCGTCTACTGCAATTAGTTTGGGAGGGTCGCCTGCGTACACCGAGCTTTGTAACGAACTAGTAATTTTAGCTTCATCCGTATTCTCGTCATCAACTCGATGCACTTCAGTCATTTATACAACAATTCCTGTTGTTGACTCAATGTATTGCTTACCCATTTCAGGATCGCTTTTCGCAACAAAAAGTATGCCACGTTTGTTAAGTGTAATTTTTGTATCAGTTCCTACTGTAAAAGTATATGGGCCTAGTCCTGGACCTTGTTGTGCCATAACTAGTGCCATAGGCTTAACTACAGTTATTGTATCTTTGTCTTCTTCTACAAATCTACAAATCATTTCCTCACCGGAAATTGTTTTGATAGTAATTGCGTCAGTTGCTTTGTATTGTGTTTCAATAATCATAAACTATATCCTGTTCCGTTAAATCCAGTGTCTTCTAAATAAGACGTTAGTTGTTCGTAGCCGCCAATGTTATCACCATTTATAACAATTTGCGGTACTGATCGTGCTGTTGGAATACTTTCCAACAACTGTTCTCTTGTCCAATCTCCACCTACTTGTCTTAGCTCGTAGCTAATTTTCATATTGTCTAGTAAAGTTTTTGTTTTTACACAACTAGGACAATTTTCTTTTGTCCATACTATTACACTCATCATAAACTAAATCCTTTTAGACTGTCTTTATCAACGTCTTGCTTAATGCCACCAATAATATAACTTTCAACTTCTGTCTCTTGCGGTGCAACTTGCATACCTGAGCTAGATAGCCAATGCTGTGTCCATGGTAGCGGATTAGTGTTTACTGGTTGATCAAAGATAGCATTCATGCCTAGTGCTTTTAGTCGACGATTAGCAATATACTCTACGTACTGATGTAATAGTGTTGCGTTCAACCCAATCATTGATCCGTCTTTGAACAAATAGTCTGCCCAATCTTTTTCTTCTGCAACACATTCACGCCACAAGTCATATACTTCTTCTTGGCACTCTTTAGCAATCTTAGCCATCTCTGGATCGTCTTTGCCACTTGCCCACAACTTCAATACGTGTGTGCTTAGTGCTAGGTGTTGTGCTTCGTCACGAGCAATTAATGAAATAATCTTTGCAGAGCCTTCCATTAGTTTTAATTCGCCGAAACCAAATGTACATGCAAAACTTACATAGAAGCGTAACCCTTCTAGGATGTTTACTGTTTGCATTGCAAGATAAAGTTTCTTTTTAACATCATGCATATTTCCTTCGCCGCGGTGTTGGAACGCATCTACTGCATCATTAAATGCATCATAGTGTTTAGTAACACTTGTTGCTCTTGCAATAATCTTTTCGTCATCTAAAATAGTGTCAAACACTTCTGCAGGATCAGCATACACATTTTTCATAATGTGTGTATAGCTACGTGAATGGATTGTTTCAAAGAAGTCCCAAGTAACAATACATCCTTCTAGTTCAGGAATTGAAACATGCGGCAAAAATGCTAGGCATGGACCACGTCCTTGGACACTGTCGAGCAGTGTTTGATACTTTAAGTTTGCTGTAAAGATATGCTTCTGCTCTGGGCGGAAGTTAGCAAAGTCAGCTCTGTCTTTTTGTAGACTTACTTCTTCGGGGCGCCAAAAGTATCCTAGCATTGTTTGATTCAATTTATCAAACACTGGAAACTTAAACACGTCATATCGTTGTGTGTTCTGGTCTGCTCCGAAGAACATATTTTGTTTGGTGAAATCCACCTTGTCTTTATTAAAAACTGTTTTTGCCATCTTACTTCCTCTATCTATCTGTCTCTATATAGTACACTGCAATAGGTGTACTGTCAACCTTAAATTGCACATGCATCACAAAATTCATCGTCTTCTTCATTTTCAAAACCATTAACTGGAAGATCTTCTAACGGTTTTTCATCTTCTAACTCGCTTGGATCAGTTTTGTAGTCGTATGTATTTTGATAGTATGATGTTTTCCAACCATACTTGTATGTGTTTAATAAGTCTTGCATCATTACACTCATTGGCACTTCGTTGTTTTCAAAGTGTGTAGGATTATAACTCCAGTTACCACTGATTGCTTGATCAAAGAACTTTTGCATTACTGCCACTACATTAATATAACCTTCATTGCTTGGCATGTCCCATAGCAACGTATAATGTTGTTTTAGTGACTGATACTGTGGAACAATCTGCTTAAGAGGCCCTTTCTTGGACTTCTTAACGGACAAGTAACCTCTAGGTGGTTCGATTCCGTTTGTTGCGTTCGACACAACGGAACTGCTCTCCGAAGGCATTTGTGCGGACAATGTGCTGTGCCGTAGTCCGTGTTCCTTGATGTTGCTTCGTAAAGTATCCCAATCATAATTTAACTTATTCTCCACAATAGTGTCAACATCCTTCTTATATGTATCAATAGGTAGAATGCCGTCACTATATTTAGTGCGGTTAAAGTACTCACATGCGCCTCGTTCCTGCGCTAAATTGTTGCTGGCCTTTAACAAGTAATACTGAAATGCTTCTGTTAAGTCGTGTACTAAGTTCCATGCTTCTTGTTGTTTATATTGTACTTTGTGCCTTGCAAGATAGTGTGCTAGTCCAATATAACCTACACCTAATGAGCGTCTTGCTTTTGTACTAATCTCAGCTGCCTTAATTGGATAACGTTGATAGTCAATAATTTCTTCTAGTGCTCTTACTGCTAGATCGCATAGTTCTTCTAAGTCGTCTAGTGTCCTTAGCGTTCCTACATTGATAGCACTTAAAATACACAATGCAATTTCACCTTCTGGATCATCAATATGATTAAGCGGCTTAGTTGGTAATGTAATCTCTTGACACAAGTTACTCATAAACACTGTGTCTTTGAATGAACTGTGTGTATTAGCATGATCTACATTCATAATATAGATACGTCCTGTTTCTGCACGTTCTTTAATCAACGCAGAAAACAACTCCATAGCCGGAATAGTTTTCTTCTTGATGCTGTATGCACGTTCGTATTTTTCATATAGCTCTTGGAACTCTGCTGGATCACCAAAGTATGCTTCATACAACCCTGGCACATCGTGTGGCGAGAAAAGAGTTATATCGCCGCCAGTTAACAATCTTTCATACATAGTTTTGTTAAGCTGAATAGAATAATCTAGTTTACGTACACGATTGTCCTCTGTGCCTTTGTTGTTCTTTAGCACAAGAATGTCTTCAATCTCTTGATGCCAAAAAGGAAAGTGTGTAGTAGCTGATCCGCCACGTACACCATTTTGTGTACAACAACGCACTGTGCTTTCGAACTTTTTAAGGAACGGAATTATTCCTGTATGTGCTACTTCCCCGCCCCGTATTTTTGAATTAACGCCTCTGATTCTGCCCGCATTGATGCCAATACCTGCTCGCTGGGCCGTATAGCGCCCAATAGACATGTCACTGGCAAAGATACTATCCAAAGTATCGTCGCTATCAACAAGAACGCAACTAGCAAACTGACGAACAGGGGTACGCACACCAGCCATAACGGGTGTAGGTATGTTGATCTTAAATAATGAGGTCGCATCATAGTATCTCCTTACGTAATGCATACGTGTTTCTTTTGGATATTGTGCAAATAATGTGGCAGCAATCATCATGTACATGAACTGGGGAGTCTCAAATATTTGATCACTAGAACGATCCTGACATAGGTACTTGTCTACTACTTGACGCAAGCCTGCATAGGTAAAGTTCTCGTCACGCTTGTGATGAATGTAACTGTCTAGTCTATTCAGCTCTTCTGTTGTGTAGCTGTCTAGTATTGCAGGATCGTAAACGCCTCGATCAATGTTTAAATCGATCATTTGTTTTAAACTAATGGCTTCGTACTCACCAAATACTTGCTTGTTAACGCTGTAGCTTAATAAACGTGCAGCCGCATATTGATAATTAGGAACATCTAAATTAATAAGATCATTTGCACTGCGTACTAATATTTCTTGTATCTCTGCTGTAGTCATACCATCATAAAATTGAAGATTAGCGTTCATTTCAATTTGACTACTGCTTACGCCGGCTAGATTTTCACATGCATGTTCTACTACTTTGTGAATTTTATCTATGTTAAGTGATTCTTTTGTACCGTCACGTTTGACGATAATTGTTCCGTTTGACATGGTTTCTCCTAATCTTCTTTTTGTTGTTTGGTTTGATATTTAGTTAAGTTGAGGCATTGGATATGCTTGTTGCGAACGGAACGAAGGTGGTAATTCTGTTGAGGAAATATATCTATCATCCCGGTATCCTATAATAAAATTGTTGATAAAAAGCAAATAGTATGAGCTACTTTTTACATCGTCTATACCAATATGTATCTCAAAATTACCCTGGGAAAAACGATCAGTTAACTGTAAACTATAACAGATTCCTAATAATTTACAGAATTCACAGTAGGTATTTTCTTCTATTAGTTCCCAAGGATTAGGCCACATTTCTTGTGTCCACGGATCGGTATGCATGCTCACTGTTGGAGCATCTGTATACTTTTCCATAGCATACTGTATAGGGTCTTTGTGTGTTTCTAAAGCTTGACGAAAGTCAGACCAGTCACGTAATCTATTCTCATATTCCTGATCAAACATTATGATTTAACATTAATTTTGTAAGTCATAGTTCCTTGATCTATTTGATTTTGATAGTTTACTTGGCAACTTACGTCAGTGCCATGTTGAATTAGGTTAGCACTAAACTGTAAACTTTCATCAGGCACATCAGTACCTGTAGTTGTGTAATCGTCTGTAACAAATGTTGCGCTAGTTTCTCTGTTTATCATAACTGTTAATACGCCTGATCTTCTAAAATTTCTACTTACTTGTGTTGACACATATTCATAGTCAATTGTATAAGTTTTAGTAGCCTCTGCGCTTACTCTAAACAACAGTACATCTGTACTTTGTGTAGGACATTCAACTTGTTGTGTAAACCCGTAGTTGTGAAATACAGGTCCTTGAACGTCAGCAATATAAGGTTCAGAACTAACATACGTTTGATCTATAGCTAAATTATACGTTCTATCGAAGTCGTCGTCAACCGAAGAATTGCCTGTTTCGACAAATTTTATTATAGGATATGCTGCTTCTGCTGGAGAGCCTGCATTATTACCTACACTTGGACCAAAGCGGTTATTATGAGATATGTTACGTGTACCAGCATTAATGTGTATTGCAATTTGATCTATATCTTCAAAGTAACAACGACTGATCCAATTATTAAATGGAGCAGTTTGTCCTATCTCCATTGACTCACCAAACTTAAATGCCTGTACAAGTTTGTCAAAAATTGTGTTTTCCCATACGCAATTGTTTACATTGTGATTAGTAATAACACCAAAGCCTAAACCTACAAATTCGCACTCTGTAAACTTTAACTGCTTAACATCAACTGCATTACTTTTTGCTGACAAATCAACAGCAACACTTGTACTAGCTTCTGTTAGTTTTGGCCCTGCAAATTTTACATTGTGGAACACACTATCTTTAGTGCTAGTAAGCATTAATAATGTGCCTTGGTTGTCAGTAGTTTTTAATGTTAGATTTTCTAACAACAATCCTTTGCTTACACTAGCCGAATCCATAATAGTAGGATCTGCTCTGTGTCCTGATAGTACTACAGTATCTAAATCTCCGTTATAAACTGTATTGTCGTCTACAGTTTCAAACATTGTAAAGTTACCTGTTTTCTTAAATATTGTTTTATCTCGTCCAGCACCTATAATTGTTACGTAGGGAGGTAGGTATACTGTTTGAGAAATGGTGTATTCGCCTGCTTCAACATGTAGAACAATTCTACTGTTAGCATTAGTTTTGTTAATTGGATTTAGGTATATTTCGTATATTGCTTTTTGTAATAATTGTGTAATATCAGAATCTGAAAATATACCAAACGAACGTACACTTACTCTGTCATCTAGTCTTGATTGTATCGTTCTTTTAAATTCACTACCTGAAACTGTAGTTTCAATTTGACCTGGTTTGTACGAGTAAGTTTCTGCTAGATCAAGAAAGTTATCATTCTCAGTAAGTATTTTAGTATTACCTACAGCAGGCGAGCCTTCTGATACTGCGCCGTTTCCTATATAAAGTGCTTGGGTATCAACTGCCCATCCAAACTCGCCACCTGCAAGTTGTGGTACACCTGTTCCTTGATTTTCTTGTCCTCTTCGTACTTGTATACGACTGATCTGAACTACTGCCACGTGATTCTCCTACGTTATATTAGTAGTATTTATCCGTGCTTCTCATAATACTGACGGCATCTGTTCCACCATTCTTGTTCCCACTCGTTGAACTCATCTGGCCATAGATCAAACTGTTGATATTCTAGCGCACGACTACACATAAAGATATGTCCTTCACGTATGTCTGTGCCATGCACTTCGTTATGACCTAGTGCATATGCTGTAAGTTGTAGATAGTAATCTTCTACCCACTCAGGCTTCTTAGGTTTGTTAGTTTGTTTGAAGTCCATAATACAAGGATTGCCTTTGTATTGTCCTACCAAGTCAGTTGTGCCTGCAAAGATACCGGGAACATAAAGCGGAACTTCGCTACCCCATATCTCATCTACATCGCCCATTGCTTCGTCACGTATAACACACGCCATCTTATAGGCTTGCTGTGCGTATGGATTGCTGCCTGCGCTTTCTGTCCATACACCGTTATCAACATAGTCTTCAAGATACTTGTGCATACGTGTACCAACGCCGCTTGCTTCAGTAACAATTTCTTGTGCTTTCTGTTCACCTACACGCTTCTTCCAAGCAATGAGATGACTCATGTCTTTAGTTCCGCTAAGGATAGTTGTAACACTTGCTACTGGAGGGTGACCTGGTGCTGCATATCGGCGCTTGCCGCCTACTTCAACACGTTTTAGTTTTTCGTACTTGTACTTTTCAATTATTAAGCTCATGTAGTAATAATAACACTTAAATTGTATCTTGTCAAGTATTTTTTACAGTTTATCGCCTAAATTAGTTGCTGATTTTGCCATATCACCTACAGAATCTGCAGAATCTCTACTTGTTGACACTTGATCCATGCTACCATCATTAATAGTAACACCTTCTGGATCAAACTTAACTAGATCTTTCATTTGGGGAGTAGCATCGTATGTTGCTTTAAATGATTTGTAGTCAAACTGTGGCACGCCTGCTTTCTTCATGTAACTGTTTAGTTTGTTCCACGGAATAGTTGTGCCTGGCTTTAGAGTTTTTAAGATTTGTAGCAGTGTGCCCGCATCGTCTAAAGCTTCACTTACTTTTTTTTTGAATGGTCCACTGACTCACGCTTTGCACGACCTGCTTCTTCTTCGCCACCTGCTGCACTTGCATCAGTTGCAAAATCATCTTCGCCGTCCATGTCTACTTCGTCACCTGCGTCAACTGTGTCCATGTCGTCAGTTGGTTCCATGTCCATGTCCATATCGTCCATGCCCATTGTATCCATAGCTTCGCCTTCGCCTGTAAGCATACCTACACCGTTTGTAAGTGCTGCACGAGTAGTTTCCATAACATCGTACATTTGCTCTAGTGCAGGTTTAACTGTATTAACAAATGCTTCTGATTGCTCGCTACCCATTTCGTCGCGGATTGCATCAGCTAGGTCTAACATAGATTCGGTTTGCATTTCAGCAGTGTCTTCCATCCAACCAGTAACACGATCAACCATGTCTTTGGATGCCATAACAAGTTCTGCTTTATCTTCTTCACCTTCAGAGATAACACTTTCTTCTAGGTTGGCGTCTTGCACAAGCTCACGCTCGTTAATTTCTGCATTAAGGACATCTAAAAATAATTTTGACTTTTGATATGCTGGCTTTTGTACGGAACTAAAACTTTCATTAGTTTCAACTTGACTTAATGATGTACGTAGTTTGTTACGAGCTGTATGTAATTGCTCAAGTGTAAACTCGTCTAAGTTAATACGCTGTCCAAACTGTTTAGCTAGACTTTCGTTTAACTTTTCTGCCTGTGGTGGGCGTGAAAATTCTCTAATGTTCATATCTCTGTATCCTATGTTAAAGTGTTATAGTTTTATTTATCTTATGTGCCAAATATAATAGCATCTAATGACTGTTTAGCGAGTTTGGTTTCGGTATAACTTATGTCATATCTAGTCTTAGTTATGTCTTGTTTGACAGGATCTTTGGTTGTAGTTAGTGTATGCTTGTAAAACATGCAATCTGTGTAATGTTTTTGAATAACTTTATCCAATACTATAACTTTGTGTTTGTCTGTTCTAACCTTAGCATATGCTATTGCTGCGGTCTTGCAGAAAAGTCTAGCGTCTTGGGTGTTTGTTTCGCAGTCGTATATAACCCACCATCCGGCTTTTGCTTGTCGGATAGCATACTTACCAATACGTATACTCTTGCCTTTTACATAAGGTAAAAGGTTAGTATCTATATTTTTATTAATAAGTTCTTCTAGATTGTTAACAAGATTTGAAGTCATTTTTAATCACCAAAGTTTCTTTGTTTCGAACTACCTTACTTACCAAGTTTTTCTTGATAAGGTTTTCAATAATGAACTGTGAACGCTCGTCGTAGTATTGCATCGGAGCAACAGCTTGCATCTTGTCTAAGACTTGCTGTTCTTCGTTAGTAACTGCTACTGTGATCGAATCTAGTAGTTCATTAATTTGCATTTAGTATTCCTGCTAGTTCATCTTTATTATAAACAAATTTCTTTGGTTCGCCGGGCATTTGCTTTGGATTTTGCAATTCGACTTCGCCCCTGGCATTTTTTGTAACTTTAAATTTAGTTGGTGGTCCTGCTTTTCCGCCTGCACCCTTTGACGGTAAGTCTATCATTTTACCTGGTTTTAAATTTTTATCTAATTCTTTTGATACAGCCGGATCCATTTGCGCTCCGCCTGTGCCTTGTGATCCTACAGTAGCATTTGGACTATTTGTTGGTCCTGCAATTGAACGTGCTGCTGCTTTACCTACACCTCTTACGGCTGCTCTGCCGGCACCTGCTGCTGCTTTACCTACACCTCTTACGGCTGCTTTACCAACGCCGGTTGCTGCTTTACCTACGCCTCTTGCAAGTGCTCCTGCGCCTTTGACTGCTGCTTTACCTACACCTTTAGCAAGTGCTGCTCCGCCACGCATAGCTGCTGTGCCTGCTACTCTTGCTACACCTGCACCTATTGCACCAATAGCAGGTAGTATTTCATCTAACTGTTCTTCAGTAAGATTTTTATTTTCAGCTAGTTGCTTACGGGCATCGTTTTCAAATTCATTAAATCTCATATTCGCTTTCCTTTGCCCTTTTTACGTGTTGTGCGCATACCTACGTTTAGGTTAGACAACCGTTTACTTGCTGCGTTTGAACGTTTTGTTCTAGTTGCTTTAACATTTATCGAAGCGCCTTTTGCACGTTTAGTCTTCTTGAGTGTACGTGAAGCTTTTACATTTTTAGGTGCAGTGCAAGTAGAAGGCTTTGCAACGATTCTGCCTTTACGTGAACCAGAAGTACAACGATATTTACGAACGTTCTTATTACCTGAACGTCCCATTATACTTACTGCTGATTCAAAAATTTCACGTAGTAACATTATAAACGCTTGCCCCCGCCTCTACTCTTGTTTAAAGATTGTACTCGTCTACTTGCTGGATTAACTCTTTTAGTCTTACGAGCCTTACGTGCCATTCGAGCGCCTAGTCGAGCTTTAGTTTGTTTCATCTTGATACGTTTCTTCATATCCGGTGCAGCAAAGCATTGGGATATATTAGCAACAACTCTACCTTTGCGCTTGCCTGACATACATCTGTACTTTCGTACGACTTTCTTGCCAGAGCGGGCCCAGACTTGTTTCTCTTCTAATTCTTCGGGGTTAATAAAAAACTCTCGTAATAACATATAGTTATTTATCGTGAGTGAACGTTACATTGTTTGTAATAAGATGACTACTACTGTAGACAGTAATCCTGCAATAACTGTACCTGCTGTACCAATTAATACTTTAGTCATTGACTTTTGACCTTCCACTATATCTAGGTGAATATTTCCAACTTTTGTTTCTAAGTTTCCTAAGCGTTTATCTAATTGCTCATAACGAATAGCACATAAATCAACATGTGCTTCTAAGCTTGTTCTTTCTAAATCTGTGGTTGACACAATAATATTCTCCATATAGTGTAAAGTGAACTCGTAGTTAGCCTTTTGGGAAGTTGTTGTGCCTTGTGCCTTATAGTATTATTTATCAATACATTCAAAAATAATATTGGTAATCTTAGAATCTTTTGTAAAAAAGATTGCTTTATCTAACTTAACTGTTTCAGATAGATTATCAATAATAGGTACAAGATCAAAATCTTGTTTAAGCATATCTATAGTTGTGCCGCCGTACTCTATTTCAAAATTCATAGTCCAAACAGATTGGCTACCTTTATACGTACTACCAAATTTAGTTGTTGATTCTTCTTCATGGGAAACTGTTATGTTACTAGGATTGGCTCTAATTCCAATTGTTTGAAGAGTTGACATAAAGTTTTGCTGTTGCTTATACAAATCACCGTCTCCACGTCGAGCATTTGTTTCTGTAATATCTACAAGAGTTTTAATAATAAATTTCATACTGTATTTACAGTCATAAAAAAAGAGCCACTTAAAAAGTGACTCTTTAGTGTGACGCCTGCCATTACGGCCATAATCACGATTCTAAGGTAGTTAGAATTCTTTATGCACCAAATGTTGCTACTAGTGAAATACCACTAACTGCTTCTGCGCCGCCTGGTCCACCTTGTACTGCAACGTGGTTGCCGTCTGCTACACCTTCAACTGCTGCGATTGTTCCGCCGTATGTTGTTGTGATTGAATCACATGCTGCTGCTACTGTGATTGTTCCAGTTGCTACTGCATAGATGTATGTTGTTGGTCCTAGACCTGATTTTGCAACTACTGCTGCGTTTGGGTTACTTACTGTTGCCATTTTTATATCTCCTGTTTCTAAATGGACATCTTCGCTTCTCTACGAAGTTGTTATATGTATTTAGTCTTAAGATAAAAAAAGGGCTTTAATAGCCCTAAATTAGGTAACATTTTTACTTGATGCGCTTGTGTAGTGCTCTTAACTGCTGTATGCCTTGCGGACCAGCGTCTACAATATCTTCTATCATGTCAATTATTGGAAGATAAGCTTCGATAAAGCTTTTTGGCACACTTTTACCATCTTGAGCCATATCAATGAACTTAGTTGCTCTTACACCGTTTTCTAGTCCAACTAGATAACCGTAAAGAGCAACTCTACGTTCTTTAGATAACTTTCGTGTTCTGCGCCCACGTATACGTTCCATAGCTGTTTCGTCTAGATGGCTTTCAACTAGTCCGTCGTCTATAAGATTGCGTATAAAATCCATGTTAGCTTTTTGCCATTGCTTGTGCTTTTGCATCAATTTCGTCATCAGATGCACTGTACTTTTCGTCATCTTCTGGCTCATCTGCAACATCGTCACCTTTAGCTACTTCGCCGCCTTTTGCTAGTTCTGCTTCGCCAAACTTTAATAGTTTCATCATTAGTTCTTTAGATGTAATGTTTGACTTCTTCATTAGCTCTGCAGGTGAGCGTGGACCAAATGTTGTGTTGTAACGTGTAAGGTTATCACCTAGTGTTGCCATAACATTTGATAGACCATCGTCTTTTTGTGTAACTGCTTTGTCCATTAGTACACGACCGATAGCAGCAAGTTTACGATTGCCTTCGCCTGTTTCGTGTGCTTCTTTGATTATAATATCATTAATTTTCATCTTGCCATCCTTTGTGTAAGTTGTGTTATTCTGTTGAGCTGTTTATCAGCAAGCGATTCTGGAACTTGTTTTCCATCTTTTTCCATTGTTTCTTTCCACGGAGCAATTAGCTCTTCGTAGTTTGGATCGCTTTTTAATTTTGCAAGCATAGTTTCAACTGTGTGAGTGTCTGCTTCTGTTGCGCCTTTACCTAACAACACAGGAGCAATTTTGTCCCATGTGTCTGCAATTACTTTATCACCTTGTGCAGGATCAACTAACCCAAACTTAGGACTAAACTTTAGTCCACGTCCTCGTGCAACCGCACTTAATAAAATTGCTCTGTCTTTACCACCAAACTGTGCTGTGCCGCCACGCTTGGCTCCACGCTGGAAGTCAGGATTGTTTGTAAACATAAAGTCTGTTTGTACAAATCCATTCTTGGTACTACCTTTGATTGGTGTACGGAAGTGTACTTGGTCGCCTGCATTGTGAATCCAACCATCTGTCTTCTTGCGGCCTTGATTCATAATATCTTCTTCAGGCACACCTTTGCTTTTAAGCCATGCACTTAGTTTAGCAATCAATTGTTCTTTGCTTACTTTGTTTG
>ERZ1046568.1007-NODE-1007-length-20892-cov-8.115084_pt1 | contig 20892 bp, 25 predicted proteins | sample MGYA00383092_ERZ1046568 | MGnify/ENA primary metagenome ERZ1046568 (study PRJEB29581, sample SAMEA5548362) | metagenome | biome: marine; feature: coastal; material: water | depth 1 m | study: Short-term variability in the microbial, nano- and picoplankton... | reverse complement strand
ATTGCAGGTAAAGATATGCACCTCATGGTGTTCCATCCAGACTACGATGCTGAAGAGGCAGGTCTGGACTTTTTAGTTGAAGATGGTGTAGTAGATGAAAGCCTAGTCTACTGCATGGTATTTGTACAAAGGCTATCACCCTTAGACGATGCAGCATTAAGCTTGGAGAAGTCTGGGTATTATAAACACTTTCCGGTGGATGTGTTTCATTCATTAGTTATAGACAGACGGAGATTAAGAAATGAAGGGCAAAACTAAAGTAGCAAAGAAGATGATGCGTGGCGGTGTAGCACCAAAGCGTATGCGTGGTGGCGGTATGGCTAAAATGGCTAAGAAGAAAATGCGTGGCGGCGGTGTAGCAGCCAAGAAAATGATGCGTGGTGGGGCGGTGAAAAAGAAATGAGGAAGAAAGCAATTTATTATATCGCATTGGCTTTGCTTAATATTGGCAAACCCTTTACCTGTATCGGCAACTGGTTCTGGAAGAAACATCGTGACTTACTGGATTGGATTAAGTAATGCCTGATCTTAGTGTATCTAAGTTTACCACAGAAGGTAAAGAAGTAACAAGCACCTCTGCTGACGCAAGTGCTGATGTTGTCTATACTGTTCCTGATAACTATAGTGCTATAGTCAGGTTTCTACATTTAAGCAATGGAACTAATAGCAATAAAAAAGCCTATGTACAGTTTTATCACAATGATGATACTAGTTACTACAACATACTAAATGGTTTATCTATGTCTGGACATAGTACCCATGACGTATTAGCTGGTAACTTTTTTACGCTTCATCAAAAGGATAAGATTGTAGCCTACATAGAATCTGGTATGACATTAGATATAGTTGTATCTGTAGAAGAATATTTTGATCCAGCAAGGTAGGAAGTAATGGCTCCAAGAAAAAAGACAGCACCTAAAAAGAAAGTACGTATGGCGGCAGGTGGTTCTACTGTAAACGCTGCAGGTAACTACACAAAACCTGCTATGCGTAAGCGGCAGTTTCAAAGAATAAAGTCTGGTAGCAAGGGTGGCGGCAGTGGTCAGTGGTCTGCACGTAAGGCCCAGATGTTAGCCTCTGCTTATAAGAAGGCTGGCGGTGGCTACAAATCTTAGCTACCTAATGTTTTGTGTAGTGATTGCTACACCAGATAATATACAGGTTAAACTATACGGCGAAAAAGAATGGCTTTCTAAATGCCATGTAGCTGTAACAGAACACGGCTTTAATAATCCTAAAGACCGTTGCTTCTGTGTAAAGATGGATGATAAGGATACTTAATGCCACCACGTAATCATAAAGACTGGATTAAAGAACCTAAAGTCGAACACATAAGTTCACTTATATATTCTGACCACAGTTTGTACGAGCAGGAACTGGAAAACATATTCTCTAAGGTATGGATTCCTATGTGTCATTCAAGTGAGATGCCACACTTAGGTGACTTTAGAAAGACGCAGATAGCATTACAGAATGTCGTAGCTGTGCGTTTTGAGAATGGTGTAGTTAGGACATTCCTTACAGATAAGGTGCAAGCACCTGCTGGCAATGACTTATCATTAACCTACCATTCTGGTAACTGGACTGAACTACCGTGTGAAGTAAAACATGGTGGTATGGTCTGGACTACCCTAGATACAAACCCCTCTATGAGTGTAGATGAGTGGACTGCTGGCGCATTTGATTGCATTGCTGATGCCATAGACACCGAAGAGATGGAAGTGTTTCACTACCATAAGGCTGTTATAAATACTAACTACAAGCTGTGGCACGATACTAACAGTGAGTTCTACCACGACTTTATGCACTACTTCAATCGTGTGTCAGGATTTAACGATGAGTATTTCGCTAGAAAGAATATCCCTTTTGATAATGGTCATGTTAACGTCAGCAGCTTTACTGTTAATTATGAAGAGTATGACGGATTTGAAGATAGGGGGGAGTTATCTTTTCCCAATCTGCCGCCCAACCAGTGGTACATGGTTGACTTATTCCCCGGCTATAACTTTAACTTACGTGGTAGTGCCTATCGTAGCGACAGCGTAACACCACTAGGACCAAACAAAGTACTGATTGAGTTCCGTGGATATGGCCTGAAGAAAGATACGCCAGAGGAAAGACAGACACGTATCAAGCATCACAATTCCATATGGGGGCCATTCGGTAGGAACTTACACGAAGACCTCATAGGTGTATCGGGTCAGGGTACAACAATGCGTGAAGGTACAGAGCCACGTAACATTCTACATGGTAGACATGAGAATGGTACAATACATGACGAAGTAGGGATGAGACACTACTATGCGGAATGGAGTAAGTGGATGGGTGTTGAAGCAAGCAGCCCAAAGAGTTTGGCAGCGTAGCATGGAAAAAGCAGAAGAAAAGAAAAAGCCTCTATCCATAGGTATTAATGAAAATAGTTTTGAACTTGTACTAAGAATACTAGGCAACGAGTTTATTGCCATACGTATAGGGTCAACAAACTTTAGTGGTAAACTAATAGCAGGTAGCATACTGTTACTGTTCTTTACATTTATGCTGCTAGAGGTATTTGGATTATCTAGGATACTAGGTATTGAGTAATGATTGTATTTGTGCTATACGTGTACTTAGGTGCAAACGTAATAGACAAAACACAGAAATTTGTAGACGTGGATAGATGCCTATACTTTGCTGAAAGATTGTCCCGACAACAATCTGTTCCGGCGGGTGGCGGTAAAAGAAAAAAGATAACTGCAGTATGTAGACCCCAACCCAAGTAGGAACCAACCAACAATGATTGCAGAGACACTCGCAGGTATAGCACTTGTGAAGAGTGCCGTAGATGGCATTAAAGGTGCTATTAACACCGCCAATGATATAAGTGATATAGCTGGGCATATAGATAATCTATTTGCTGGCGAAAAACAAATACAGCAGGAACGTGCTAAGAAATCTGGTGTAGGTATAACAGACCAGTTTGGTGTAAGTAATGTAGCACGTGATGTTATTGATGCTAAGATAGCAGCAGAGAAGCTGCAAGAAGTAGCCACTATGGTAGACATGAGATTTGGTCATGGCACATGGAAAGGAATCTTAGCTGAGAGGCAGAAGCGTATACAAGAAGCTAGAGAAGCTGCACTTAAAGCTAGACGAGAAACTATACAAAAACATAACGAAATGATGGAAAATATAAAGATTGGTATAGGCGTAGGTACAATAGGTGTTATAGCTATAGGTCTATTTCTTTGGGCAATTGCAGCATCAGCAATGGCTTATTCATTATTTACTTGACAAACATAAATATAAGTGGTATAACTGTACTATGAAAAAATCACAGAAGAGTTTAGCAAACTGGACTAAGCAGGATTGGAGAACCAAAAGTGGCAAACCTTCCACCCAAGGATCAAAAGCCACGGGTGAACGCTATCTTCCGGCATCAGCTATTAAAGCCCTTACGCCATCGGAATACGCAGCGACATCTCGTGCTAAAAGAAAAGGAACTGCTGCTGGTAAGCAATTCGTCAAGCAGCCTAAAAAAGTACAAAAGAAAACCGCACAGTTCAGACGGGGAGCCTAATGCTTAATTTACTTATTGGACCTATTGCAGAAATTGCTGGCACATGGATGTCAGGCAAAGTAGAACAGACAAAAGCTAATGCACAGACTAAGGTGGCTAAAGCACAAGCTGAAGCTGTAGTCATGCAGAAAAAAGCTACTGGTGAGATTGATTGGGACTTGGAGATGGCTAAAGGGTCAGCCAACTCGTGGAAAGATGAGTGGCTGACTATTCTATTTAGTATCCCACTTATCCTAGCATTTGTACCCGGCATGGAAGATGTAGTAGCAAATGGATTTGCAAGACTCAACGAGATGCCTGAGTGGTATCAGTACTCACTTGGAGTTATCGTTGCGGCTTCTTTTGGAGTTCGTAGTGCAACAAAATTCTTTGGTAAAAAATAATGGCAGCACAGAAGATACTAGAGTGGAAACTGATTCCACGACTAATGATGCTAATGATGTCCATATCGGCGTGGAGAGTAGTGGAGTGGTTTATGACACTGCAAGACCCAACAAGTCAACAAGCGGCACTAGTGAGTGTAGTCACGGGGGCCATGACAGGTGCATTTGCGGTATGGATGAATCACGAGGGTAAACAAAATGAAGTACAACCGACAAGACCTGATAGACAAGCTAGTAGTAAGCGAGGGTCTAAGACTACAAGTGTATAAGGATACACTAGGAATTGATACTATAGGTATCGGCAGGAACCTAGAAGACCGTGGCATAACTAAAGAAGAACTAGACTGGATGGACATACCCAATATAGATGTCGTCTACGAAATGGGTATCACAGAAGCTGATGCGGTCTATCTAGCAACGAATGACGTACAGATAGTCGAAGAGGAACTGGTACGTGCGCACCCTTGCGTGGACAGTCTGGACGCTGTACGTCAGCTTATTGTCATAGACATGGCGTTTAACATGGGTGTACCTAGATTGAATAAGTTTAAAATGATGTGGGCCGCAATAGAGAACGAAGACTACCCAACTGCAGCAAAAGAAATGCTAGACAGTAGGTGGGCATCTCAAGTAAAAGGACGGGCTACTAAGCTGGCGAATGCTATGCACAACGGAGAATTTTAGATGGCGGGTGCTAAAACATACAAATCTACGTATAAAGGTGAAGGCGGTTTATTTCGTCCTGCAGGTACTTCAGGACAAACATACAAAGGTAAGAAAAAGGAAGAAACAAAATTCTTTGACCCTTATAGAATAGTTGATTTTCTTTTTGGAAAGAAAAAAACATGACAAGACAACTTACCGACAAACAACAGACACTACTCAACGTACTCTTTGAAGAAGCTGGCGGTGATTTGGTGCAAGCAAAGAAACTGGCAGGATATGCTGACACTTCTAGTACTTCAGAAATTGTTAAAGGTCTTAAAGAAGAGATACTTGAGGCTACTCAAATGTACATGGCACGTAATGCGCCGAAAGCAGCGATGGCTATGGTAGGTGGGTTGCATGACCCAACTGAACTAGGTATACGTGATAAGATGGCTGCAGCGAAAGAACTACTTGACCGCACAGGTTTGGTTAAGACTGAGAAGATGCACGTAGAAGCATCAGGGGGTGTCATGCTTATGCCACCTAAAGCTATTGTAGAGGATGATGACTGATGGCAGGGCTTACTTCACAAAATGTAGATAAACTTTCTAAGAAACGCTTAGTAGGTTTAGTAAAAAATGATATGGGTTATACTGATGATGATTTTGATTTTAAATCCATAACTAAAGACGAGTTAATTGAAATAGTAAAAAATACTATGGGTAGTGATATGAATAAAGGTGGTATTGTTAAATCTCGCACAGGACCACAAGATTTCCGCAAAGGTGGTATGGTTCTATCTACAATGGACAATCGTAAAAACACATGACACGTAGTATAGGCAAGTGGAAGCTACCACAGCCAACAGATATTAAAGAACAAAACGAGTGGGTAGCTATACCACGTATTGCACGTACAGTACCATTCGGATACAAACAGGATGAAGCAGACCCCGACCTTCTGCAACCTATACAGATTGAATTAGATTTACTTGAGAAGGCAAGAAGCCATGTAAATCAATACAGTTATCGTGAAGTAGCAAACTGGCTTAGTGCGCAGACAGGACGTTACATATCCCATGTAGGGTTAAGGAAAAGGTTAGCTAATGAACGAAGACGTAAGAACCAAGCTACGAGCATCCGCAAGTGGGCAGAATATGCGGAAAAGGCAATCGCCAAAGCGAAAGCCCTTGAAGAAGAAAGAACAGGCTCCAGAGCCAACAGTTGAAATAAAACACGTAGAGTATGAAACACAGGCTATCGAAGAGACAGCTAACATACTCTTTAAACCTAACCCCGGCCCACAGACAGATTTCTTAGCGGCTGGTGAACGAGAGGTGTTATATGGTGGAAGTGCTGGCGGTGGTAAATCCTATGCTATGCTCTCTGACCCACTACGCTACATGGGGCATCCCGCATTTAGTGGGTTGCTTTTGCGACATACAACAGAAGAGTTAAGAGAACTCGTATTCAAGTCGCAGGAGTTATACCCAAAAATCTGGCCCGGTATTAAGTGGTCAGAAAGAAAGATGCAGTGGACTGCGCCATCTGGTGCAAGGTTGTGGATGTCTTATCTCGACAGAGATGATGATGTCTTGCGGTATCAGGGTCTAGCGTTTAGCTGGATAGGGTTTGACGAGTTAACACAATGGTCCACACCATACGCATGGAATTATATGCGGTCTCGTCTAAGGTCCACTGCAGCAGATTTGCCAATTTATATGAGGGCTACGACCAACCCCGGCGGTAGAGGTCATCATTGGGTTAAGAAGATGTTCATTGACCCCGCCCCTTATAATAGAGCCTACGATGCAACCGATATTGAAACAGGAGAAGTTCTTAGATACCCAGCAGGACACGCAAAGGCTGGAAGACCTTTATACAAAAGAAGATTTATACCCGCAAGACTTTCTGATAATCCATACCTTGCGGAATCAGGTGATTACGAAGCCATGCTTCTCTCCATGCCAGAGCAACAAAGAAGACAGCTTTTGGATGGGGATTGGGACATCAAAGAAGGCGCAGCTTTTACTGAGTTTGACCGCAACATTCACGTTATTGAGCCTTTTGATATTCCTAGTAATTGGGTTAAGTTTAGGGCTTGCGATTACGGTTACGGCAGCAAGTCTGGCGTTGTCTGGTTTGCTGTTGCACCTGATGAACAACTTGTGGTATATAGAGAACTCTACGTATCTAAAGTCCTTGCCACAGATTTGGCAGATATGATACTGGACGCAGAGGCTGGTGATGGAAATATTAAGTATGGTGTTTTGGACAGTTCTCTTTGGCACAAGCGTGGTGACACTGGCCCTTCTCTTGCTGAACAAATGATTATGAAGGGCTGTCGGTGGAGACCATCAGATCGTAGCCGTGGTAGTCGCATATCTGGAAAGAATGAGATACACAGGCGTTTACAAGTAGATGAATTTACAGAGGAGCCTAGACTTGTTTTCTTTAATTCTTGCACAAATACCATCTCACAGTTACCCGCCATACCGCTGGACAAGAAAAACCCGGAAGACGTGGATACAAATGCTGAAGACCACTTGTATGATGCGTTAAGATATGGTATAATGTCCAGACCAAGATTTAGTGTATTTGATTATGACCCTCACGCTGGACCAAGAAACAGTATGCCAGTAGCAGATGCAACATTCGGATATTAAGGATATATTATGAACGAAGATGATATTATGATTGAAGACGATGCTATCGCATTAGAAGATAGTGACGATACATCTGTGTCTGACGTAGATATAAGTAATATAATTCCGTTTATATTAGAACGCTATAAACGGTCTGAAGACTATCGCTACGATGACGAACAGCGTTGGCTAAAAGCTTATCGTAACTATCGTGGTTTGTATGGACCAGATGTTCAGTTTACTGAAACTGAAAAATCTCGTGTATTTATTAAAGTAACAAAAACCAAAACGCTGGCAGCTTATGGACAGATTGTAGATGTCTTATTTGCTAACCAGCGTTTTCCTTTATCCATTGAGCCTACGGAATTACCAGAGGGAGTTGTTGCAGATGTACATTTTGACCCTAAAGAACCAGAACAATTACGTGGTGAAACTTCTCTTTCTAGTCCCTATGGTTTTGCAGGTGACGGCAAAGACATACCGCCGGGAGCAACGGCGCAGTCCTTACAAGAAAAACTTGGGGTGCTGGAAAGCAAACTGGAACCTGTCTCTGACAAGCTAAAAGAAGGTCCGGGCAAGACACCTACAGCTATTGCATTTAGTCCAGCTATGATTGCTGCAAAAAAAATGCAAAAGAAAATACACGATCAGCTAGAGGAGTCCGGTGCGACTAAACACCTACGTAATGCCGCATTTGAAATGGCATTATTTGGTACTGGTGTTATGAAAGGCCCTTTTGCTGTAGATAAAGAATATCCTAATTGGGATGACAATGGTGAATATGATCCACTATTCAAAACAATACCACAAGTAAATCATGTATCTGTATGGAACTTTTTTCCCGATCCAGATGCAAACAACATGGACGAAGCGCAGTTTGTAATTGAACGGCATAAAATGTCACGTACACAGTTACGTAATTTAAAGAAACGTCCGTACTTTCGGGGTGAAGTTATTAATGAAGTTATTGCTATGGGTGAAAACTACACTAAGCAATACTGGGAAGATGATTTGTCTGACTACGCACCAGAGCATGGCGTAGATCGTTTTGAAGTTCTTGAATATTGGGGTATGGTTGATACGGAACTGCTAGAAGAGCAGGGTATCGACATTCCAAAAGAGTTAAAAGAGTTTGATGAATTGCAAGCTAATGTTTGGATTTGTAATAACAAACTATTGCGCATGGTGCTTAATCCCTTTAAGCCATCTAAGATTCCATACTCTGCTGCGCCGTATGAACTTAACCCATACTCATTCTTTGGCGTAGGTATTGCTGAAAACATGGATGATACGCAGACATTGATGAATGGCTTTATGCGTATGGCTGTAGACAACGCTGTATTGTCAGGTAACTTGATTGTAGAAGTAGATGAAACTAATCTAGTGCCGGGTCAAGACTTATCACTATATCCGGGCAAGGTATTCCGTAGGCAAGGTGGCGCACCGGGACAGGCAATCTTTGGTACTAAGTTTCCTAACGTATCACAAGAGAACATGATGCTATTTGATAAGGCACGTGTACTGGCAGACGAAAGCACAGGCTTCCCTTCATTTGCTCACGGACAGACAGGTGTATCAGGCGTGGGCCGTACAGCTTCTGGTATATCTATGCTTATGGGTGCAGCGCAAGGTAGCACTAAAACAATTATTAAGAATGTAGATGACTATTTATTACGTCCACTTGGCGAAGGTTTCTTCCGCTTTAATATGCAGTTTGACTTTGACCCGGAGATTAAGGGTGATTTAGAAGTTAAGGCACGTGGCACAGAAAGCTTGATGGCTAATGAAATACGTAGTCAAAGGTTGATGCAGTTTTTGCAGATTGCAAGTAATCCTACACTTGCACCCTTTGCTAAGTTCCAGTACGTAATCCGTGAGATTGCAAAGTCTATGGACTTAGACCCCGACAAAGTAACCAACAATATGGATGAAGCTGCACTGCAAGCAGAAATTATGAAAGGGTTTCAACAGCCAGCAGGACCAGAGCAAGGTGGTATGACACCACCGCCGGGTGCTGATGCTATGGATCCAACAGGTGCAGGTGGCGGCAATATAGGTACGGGTCAGGCTCCTGTACCGGGTGAACAGGGATTTAGTGGAAATGAACAACAACAAGGAAATACTCAGCAAGCTCAAGCCGCTGGTGGGCAACAACCGCCAATGGGACCACTTCAGTAAGTATTTAGATAACATAATAGACCAGCATCATAAGGTGCTAGAACAATCTGAAAACATGATAACGGTACATAAAGCACAGGGTGCTATAGATGTACTGCGAAAGATTAAACGATTACGTGAGGACGTAGCTAACGCAGATGGATAAACCAGCCGACAAAGCACGTGAACAAATGCGATCTATGGGTTTGTCTGCTCCTTATATTGGTAGTAGAGAAACACGTACCGAAGAAGAAATAGCACAAGACAGAAAAACTTTAGCAGAAAATGTTCCTATTCTTGGCGAAGCAATGCTTGCTAAAGAAGTTGCAAGTGACGTATCTAAAGGTAATTATACTAGTGCAGCATTAGGAACAGCAGCATTAGGTGTAGGTATTCTTCCCGGTGGAGACATTTTAAATAAACCAATTAAGGCTGCGGCAAAAAAATTACGGAAGCAAGATGTAAATGTAGCTACAAAAATGCTTAGTGACGTAGATAGCATTGAAACATGGAAAAAACAAAATCCTAATCCTAAACCACAAAAACAAAATCCAGATGTAGAAAAATCTGCAAACGATTTATTAGAAGGAAAGATAACAGGAAAACAACATAGGTCTGTAGTAAAAGAAAATATGCCTATAGTTAAAATTGATGAAGTTCCTGAGATGCCTTCTTTTACTGAAATTGTAGGCGCACTAGATAAAGATAAGTCAGCTAAAGGTATACTAGGATTAAACAAATCTGTTAAAGATGGTACACGAGTTTCTTCTCGTTTAGATATTCCGGCATACGAAAGGTTTGATAAGTGGGTAGTTTCTGTTCACGATGCTTTTGATAAAAAAGGTAGAGAATCTTTAAATGGTGATATTGTTGGATACGGAAAAACTGCGATATTAAAAAACGTAGATTTTAAAGGGTTGCCGCAGGGTGCAGCAAATATAGCAGCGAAACGTAACCCTAAAGGAACGATAGCTAGGATATTTGGTGACTATTATAATGCAGAACCAGAAAATGTAGCAGAGTATGCTAAACAAGTTATTAAAAATAAAAACTGGACTCAAGTTGGTTACAATCCCTTTCGTCACGGTTTTTTCTACGATAAAAACACGGGTATGCCAGTAAAATCTGCCGAAGAAGTAATTCAAGTCGGGCCGCTTGTTCTAGCAAAAAATGCGAAAAAAATAAAAATATCCGAAGCAAAACAAGTTGGACCGAAGGGCGGTTTAAAAATTAGAACAGGAAAACCTATAGAGGGTTTACAAAATTTAAAAGAAACTAAGACAGTTTTTAACAAAGGTGGAGTAGTACCAATGAACAATATGTCAAAACAAATGGAAATGTTTGAACCTGTAGAACGTGGGTTTGACGATGGCGGTCTTATGGATGAGGGCGGCACTATAGACCCTATGTCTGGTAATGATGTACCACCCGGTTCTACACAAGAAGAAGTTCGTGATGACATCCCTGCTCAACTAAGTGAGGGTGAGTTTGTTTTTCCTGCAGATGTAGTGCGTTACATTGGCCTTGAGAGCTTGATGCGTATGCGTCAAGAAGCAAAACAAGGCTTGGCTCAAATGGAAGCTATGGGTCAGATGGGCAATAGTGAAGAAGCTACTGTAGAAGATAATTTACCTTTTGATATGTATGACCTTGACATAGAAGAAGACGAAGAGTATAATATGGCTAGTGGCGGTGTTATAAAAGCTGCTAATGGTACGTTTACATTACCTAATACTACAGGCGGCTATAAAGCACCCGATCCTGTAACGACTAGCTATACACAACCGCCAAAACCTACACAAACCTTTCAACCTTACACGCCACAATTTACAACAGCTACGCAAACTGAAGGGGCATTTCAGCCAAAAACTTTAGACCCTGTTACTCCTACTTTTAGTGAGTTTATTGGACAGAATATTCCCGGTGTAAATTTTGAATATGTTAATTATGTAAATGAATCAGGACAAATTATAAGATTGCGTAAAGATAAAGCAACGGGTGAATTACTTGACCCGATTCCAGAAGGATATACATTGGAATCTGAACAAGTTAAGTCGGCTACCACTACTCCTACTACTACTCTGGGTCAAACATCAGTTAGAGATGAGGGCGATGGTGGAAATAATGATGAAAGCCCAACAACGGGTGCATCTATTGCACTCGGTGGTAAAGCTGTAGGCCCAGCTATAGGTGGTGGTATTCCGGGTACACGGTATGCTGGACCTAGTAGAAGAGTAGAAGGCGCAACATTATATGATGTTTCATTTAAAAATGTTGGTATGAATCCTATGGCTTTTTCTCTTAATATGATAACTAAAGATGGAGGGCTTCCACCTGAAGGTATTGGTGTAATAGGTGTTAAAGGTAATAAAAAAGCTACTATTGAGTTACCTGCCGTAGCTTACAATAGTCTTAGGAACGACCCAAGGGGACAACAAGCAAAAGCAATACAGGAAGCACTTGCTGCTAGAGATGCCCTAACTAGTGGAAACAAAGCATCGTATGTCGATGGTGTTCTTAGTGTAGAAAATAAAGATGGCGATATGGTAGCCGTAAGTAAAGATGCTATAGATTTAATCGGTAGCACTATGTATTCAGAACTACAAGATGAGGCAAAGGGTACATTTGGTTTCGGTAGAACCGATAACCTTGTAGATACTGCTAGAGATTATTATTCAGGTATGGATGCAGGACCAGATGTAGTTGATGATTTTGGTCGTACTATGTCTACAGAAGAAAAAAATGCTAGAGATGCTTTAAGTGCGTACAACGATCAGCAGTTTAGTGACCTTGTAGCAGAGAAGGATGTATCAGATTATTATTCTGGTACGGGTACTTTAGGCGGGGAAAGTTACGGCGACAATAGTAATGATGGCCCAAGCGGAACTGGTGGTGGAGATGGTTCTGCAGGAAGCGATAGTGGTGCTGTAGGTGACGGTATGGGCGATACAGATGGTTAATAAAGCTGCGTAAGAGGCTTATTTAAATCTTACATTTAGTTGGCTACTCACTCCCCATCTCCCCGACAGGTGTATGGCTACGGTGGCCCCAACAAAGGAATAGATAATGAACGATACAATCATGGCAGAAGAAATGCAAGCACCAAAGAAAGTTGCATTTGCTAATCGTAAATATACTAATGAAGAAAAACGCAAGATTGAAGAAGAAGAACTAGAACAGCTAATGAAGGAACAGAAGGGTGAAGTAGAGCAAGAAGCTGCTGAACCACAAGAGGAAGCTGAACCTACTACGGCAGAAGAGAAAACTTTTAAGAAGCGTTACTCTGACTTACGCCGACACCAGCAGAAACAAGCTGAAGAGTTTAAGGCTGAACTAGATGCAATGAAACGGCAGCTTGAGTCAGCCACTAAAAAAGAAATGAAGCTACCCAAGTCTGATGAGGACATTGAGACATGGGCAGCAGACTACCCAGATGTAGCAGCTATCGTTGAAACAATTGCTATGAAAAAAGCAGCGGAGCAATCTACTGCACTAGAAGAACGCATGAAAGCAATTGATGAGTTACAGACTAGTGCTACTAAAGAAAAGGCTGAAGCAGCATTAATGCAGATGCATCCTGACTTTGATGAGATTAGAGACAGTGATGACTTCCACAATTGGGCAGATGAGCAGCCTAAGTGGGTACAAGATGCGCTGTATGATAATGATAACGATGCTAGGTCTGCTGCACGTGCAATTGATTTGTACAAAGCTGACATGGGTATTTCTAAAAGCAAACCTACTAAAGATAAAGATGCAGCTAAGTCTGTATCTACAAAGAACTCACGAAGTAAGCCGCAAGAAGATGAGTCTTCCACTTACTTAAAAGAGTCTCAAGTACAAAAGATGTCACCTCAACAGTATGAGAAGATGTCTGACGAAATTATGGAAGCTATCCGTTCTGGAAAGTTTATCTATGATGTATCTGGCTCTGCTAGATAAAAAAGAGTTGACAAATAGTTATTTATACGTATAACTATAGTCAGATTAGTGTATCTGTGTAGCGCAATACGGATACACTATAATTCACAAACAGCCAAGCCTTACGGATTACCTGACAAACATGGCCCGTTGAATGGTAGGACGGCCATCCTATCAGAATACGCACCCAAGTGCATCAGCCTCCTGATTAGTCTTGCGAGTTTGTATCTGTAAAATGCTACATAGGAGATTTTAACATGGCATTTACTACTGCTAGTGGTTATGGTAATCTTCCTAACGGTAATTTTTCTCCCGTAATTTACAGCAAACAGGTGCAACTTGCTTTCCGCAAGTCTGCTGTTGCTGAAGCAATCACCAATTCCGATTATTTCGGTGAGATTGCTGCTATGGGTGATTCCGTTAAGATTATCAAGGAACCCGAAATTACAGTTAAGGCTTACGCCCGTGGTACAACCATCACGCCGCAAGACCTTGACGATGAAGACTTCAGCCTAACAATTGACAAAGCTAACTACTTTGCATTTAAGGTTGATGACATTGAAGAGGCACACTCACACGTTAACTTCCAGTCTCTGGCAAGTGATCGTGCTGCGTATCGCCTTGCTGACCAATTTGACCAAGACGTTCTTGGTTATATGTCAGGCTTTAAGCAATCTGCTCTGCATGGCGCAGCCAATACAGCTAACACAACCGTAAATGGTTCCGTTGCTGTTGCAACTGCTGGTACAGACGAATTGCTTGCAAGCATGAAACTGGACGCATCAGACTTTACTGATGGTGCAGGTTCTGCAGGTTCTGCAGGTGACGCTATTGCTATCGCCCCTCGTACTGGTGGTGCAACTGACGCAACTCCTGCTGCTGGTGACACTCACCCACTGACTTTGATCGCACGTATGGCACGTCTTCTTGACCAGCAGAACGTGGACTCACAAGGTCGTTGGTTGATCCTTGATCCAGTGTTTATGGAAGTATTGAAAGACGAAGATTCTCGTTTGTTCAATGCTGATTTTGGTGGCGGTGGACTGCAAAACGGTCAAGTCTCCACACAAATCCACGGCTTCCAAGTCTATCAGTCTAACAACCTACCTTCAGTTGGTTCTGGCCCGTCATTCGCTGGCACAAACAGTTCATCCAACTATGGTGTGATTGTTGCAGGACATTCATCTGCTGTTGCTACTGCAGAGCAGATTAATAAGACTGAAACTTACCGTGATCCAGATAGCTTCGCCGACATTGTTCGGGGTATGCATTTGTATGGTCGCAAGATTCTTCGTCCTGAAGCTCTTGTTAACGCCATTTACCATTTAGCATAAGGAGACATAATCATGGCTACAATTACTGCTACTCTTGCTCCTGCTATGGGTAATTCCCAGCGTGGACGCAATCCATACATGGTTGAGCAGGTCGTTGACCTTACTGCTAACAGCATTAATCCAAACGGTGACGTAGTACAGTGTATCACTGTTCCTGCGAACACCAAGATTATTGCTGCTGGTTTTCAGGTAACTTCCAGTGCAACTCAGAATACTGGTACTGACGCAACCGCTGCTCTTGGCACGGGTGCAGATGCCGATGAATACGTAACAGCGTTTGACATTGATGGTGCTGCTGATGGTGCTTATGCACCTAGCGTAACTGTCTCTGCTGATCTTGTTATCGGTTCTGCGGATACTCTGGACCTTACCCTTGCGGGTGGTGGCGCATCTTTTACTGCTGGTGAAATTCGTGTTTTCGCCGTAATGATGGATGTAAGCTCACTTGGTGAAATGGAAGCTGCTGAAGTTTCCCGTGACCAAATCTAACTAAATAGGTGATGGGGCAGGGCAACTTGCCCCTTCACTTCTATTAAGGAACTGTAAATGGCTACAACATTTTTACAATTAGTAAATCAAGTAAACAGACGTTTAAATGAAGTGGAATTAACTTCTACTAACTTTGCATCTGCAACAGGTTTTTATGCACACGCTAAAGATGCAGTTAACGCATCTATTAGATATATTAATCAATCTGAATTTGAGTGGCCTTTTAATCATACTACTAAAACACAAACTTTAACGGCTAACACTAGCCGCTATGCTTTTCCAACGGATTGTAAAGTTATTAATTTTGATACTTTTAGAATTAAAGAAGATTCAACTCTAGGCAATGCTACTACACGCATATTGCCTATGGCTTATGAAGAATACTTAGATAAATTTGTAGCGCAAGAATATAATAGTTCTAGTTTTCAAGGTGTACCTACTCGTGTAGTACATGCGCCATCTCTTGAGTTTGTTCTTACTCCAGAGCCTGACGCTGCTTATATTTTAGTATATGAATATTTTAATTTTACTGCAGACTTATCTGCGCACGGCGATGCAATTGTTATACCCGATAGATTTGCTCATGTTATTACAGATGGTGCAATGCACTATGCTTACTTATTTAGGGGTAATACACAAGATGCGTTAGTAATGAAAGAAAAATTTGATGAGGGTATTAAGTATATGCGTTCAATGTTAATTAATCGTACACCTTATGTACGTTCATACATGATTACGCAAAACTAGGGGTAGTAGTTTGGCTGATGCATGGAAAACTTACGCCGTTGAGTTTCGTGGTGGATTAATAAGTAACCTGTCACCGCTGCAGCAGGGTCTTAACGCACCGGGTAGCGCACGAATACTACGTAACTTTGAACCATCTGTTGAGGGTGGCTATCGTAGAATTGAAGGTTATGATAAATACGACAGTGATTTGATTCCCCCATACGGTGCGCCAAAAGTACACGGGGCAAGTCAAAGCGGCACGAGTCTTGTCATAGCTAATTGTCATCAGACACCTGTAGCTGGAGATGTGTTATCATTTGCAGGTGGTGCAGTAGATGGTGCGGCTCAATCCGGTACGTCATTAACCGTAGACGGACTAGACGTTAAACCTTCTGCAAACGATACATTTACCATAGACGGTGACTCTACTGTATATACAGTTAGCGCAGCAACTAATTTATCAGGGTCAGATTCTACTTTAACAATTGCACCCGCATTAGCTGCTACACCTGCTGATGATGCAGTTCTTAGTTTTAGGTACACGATAGCTGCAGGTGGTGTTACTTTTGCAGCAGCAACAAATAGGGCAACTCTTACACTGTCACAAACGATGGTGCATAATCCGTCTGATCAAGACGATATTGTATTTGTTTCAACTACGTTAAACTATTTAACACTTGGTGTTGCAAGCTGGGAAAGTCAAGCAATTGTTGCAAAGAACGATGATGTATTTAGCACAACAGGTACAGGTTTTACAAAAATAAATGTCCCTAATTATGGAACAACTTTAGTAAACGGTGCAAGTCAAACAGGTACATCTCTTATTGTAGACGGTTTATCTGCAGCACCACAGGCACAAGATCAATTTACTATAGCTGGTGTTGCAAAAATATATACAGTAACAGCCACAGCTACAGTATCTTCAGGTGGTTCTACTTTAAGTATTGATCCTGCGCTTGCGTCAAGTCCTGCTGATGATGCCATTATAACATTTATATCTACAAGCAGAGAAGGTGCTTCACGTACACGATTTGCTAAATATAACTTTAATGGCACACAAAAGATAGCACTAGTAGATGGAGCAAATGCTCCGGCAACATATGACACTGCTTTATTTACCGCACTAAATGATGCACCTGCAGATGTAAAAGGCGCATCGTTTGTATCTAACTTTAAAAATGCTTTATTTTTTGGTAAGGGAACTACACTTAATTTTACTGCACCTTATACTGACAGCGATTTTTCTGTAGCAAACGGTGCAGGTTCTATAAATGTAGGTTCACCAATTACAGGTTTAGAAGTATTTCGTGATCAGTTAATTATTTTTACTGAAGTATCCATACAAAGATTAGTAGGTAATACAATCGCAGACTTTACGCTGCAACCAGTAACTAATGATATTGGTTGTATTGAAAGCGACACCATACAAGAAGTTGGTGGTGATGTTATGTTCTTAGCACCTGATGGTTTGCGGTTATTAAGTGCAACAGATAGAATAGGTGACTTCGGACTTGGTGTTGTATCTAAAAATATACAGGATGATTTAGTTACCTTTATTTCAACTAATACAAACTTTACAAGTTGTGTTGTTAGAGAAAAATCACAATATAGAATATTTGGATATAATAATAATATTACCCAAGAAAATGCTCAAGGAATTTTAGCCACGCAGTTTGCAGAACAAGGTGGCGCAAATATGCAGTACGCAGAAACTAGAGGCATACGAGCATTTGTAGCAGATAGTAACTACCATTTAAATAATGAAGTTGTGCTATTTGCAAATGACGATGGCTACCTATATCAGATGGAATCGGGTAGCGACTTTGATGGCACAGCAATTATTATATCGTTTGCTACACCGTTTATTCCAATTGAAGACCCACGAGTACGAAAAACTTTTTACAAGATATTTTTGTACACTGATCCGCAAGGAAGTGTGGCATTTGATTTAAGTCTAAAGTTAGACTTTGACGAAGCGGGTATTATACAACCAGCACCTATTACTATTCAAAACGTGCAGGGAACTGTTGGATTTTTTGGTGCAGGTATATTTGGTACAACATCGTATGGTGCAAAATTAGTTAAACTATTTGAAAGTCAAGTAGTAGGTTCTGGATTTGCAGTTTCATTTTTGTTTGACTCTGCTACACAAGCACCGCCATTTTCACTTGACGCATTAACAGTCGAATACGCCACTAACGCAAGAAGGTAAAACTATGGGAACAGGATATACCAGAAACGACTCAGCTAATAATATTGCTGATGGAAACGTAATTAATGCTGCTGACTTTGATGGCGAATATGACGCTATTGAGTCAGCCTTTAATGCTACAAGTGGACACACACATGATGGCACTGCTGCTGAAGGTGGGCCTGTTACTGTGCTTGGCCCAGTACAAGACTTTGTAGCTAGTTCAACAGAGATAAAACCAAAGACAGATAATACGTTAGATATAGGTACATCTTCACTTGAGTTTAAAGATTTATATCTTGATGGTAAAGCATACATTGACGGTCTTGGTGAAAATATATTAGTTGATACAGATAAAGCTATACAGTTTAGAGATAGTGGATTAAGTATTAATTCTAGCACAGACGGACAGCTTGACATTGACGCAGATACAGAACTAGAACTTGTAGCACCTACTATTGACATAGACGCATCAACCGCTGTTACTATTGATACAACTACACTTACTATTACAGGCGCAGCAAATGTTACTGGTGATCTTGATGTAGACAATATTAATATTAATGGTAATGCAATTATTAGTACAAATACTAATGGTAATATTGCTCTTACTCCAGACGGTACTGGCGAAGTTGATATTAGTAAAGTTGACATAGATAGTGGTACAATTGATAATGCAGTAATTGGTGGGGCAACTGCAGCAGCAGGTACATTTACTGCAATAGTAGGTGAGTCTGCAGCAATTGACAACATTACTATAGACGCAAACACTATATCTTCTACCAATACTAATGGTGATATTACACTTGACCCTAACGGAACAGGTGTTATTGATATTCCTGCTGCAACTAAACTGCAAATACGTGACAATGCAATAAACATTCATTCTAGTACAGATGGTCAATTAGATATAGATGCTGACACAGAGTTAGAAATTACTTCGCCTATTGTAGACATTGACGCATCTACATCTGTAAATATTAGCAACGATTTAAAATTAGACAGCGATGCTGCTGTATTATCTTTTGGTGCTAATGATGATGTAACTCTTACGCATGAACACAACGTAGGCATACAAGCTAGAGCAGCTTCTGGGTTTGAGCTTAACTTGCAAACAGGTGATACGTCAATTGAGTCTGGTAATGTATTAGGTAAGATTACTTTTAATGCCCCTGTTGAGGGCAGTGGCGTAGATGCTCTTCTTGATGGTGCATCTATTGAAGCTGTAGCAGAAGATACTTTTGCTTCTGACAATAATTCAACAGCCCTTGTGTTTAAAACAAATACATCAGCAGCCGCAACAGAACGTATGCGTATCAAGTCTGATGGTACTATTGTTATGGACACACAAGTGGACATTGACAATATAACTATTGATGGCAATACTATTAGCAGCACAGATACGAATGGTAATGTAGTAATCGCCCCAAACGGAACTGGGGATGTTCAATTAGATGCAGATACAATACGTGTAGGTGATAGCAACGCTGACGCAATTATTACAACTAATGGTACTGGTGACTTAACACTTAGCACTAATGCTGGTACAAACTCTGGTGTAATCACTATTGCTGATGCAGCTAATGGTAACATTTCTATAACACCTAACGGTTCTGGCACAGTTGTTATGGATAAGGTTGACATTGGTGGTGGTGCTATTGATGGAACACCTGTAGGTGCTAACTCCGCATCTACTGGAGCTTTTACAGCAGTTGATGTAGACAATATTAATATTAATGGTAATACTATTTCAAGTACAGATACTAACGGCAATGTTATTATTGATCCAGCAGGTACAGGCAATATTCATATTGGTGTTTTCCATTTTGATGCAGACCAAACTTCATTAACAGATAATCATGTATTGACATACGACAGTAGCGGTGGTACAATACAGCTTGAAGCTATACCGGCAGCAACTATAGGTGGTAACTTAGCCAGTGATCTAGCAAGTAATGGCAATAACATTGCTATGGCAGACAATGATGAGATACGGGTAGGTGGTGGCAATGACATCGTTATTAAATGGGATGCTACAGACGGACACATTACTACCCTTGGTACGCTAAACATTGATGGTGCTGATGGGCATGAGATGGCAAAGTTTGTCGATGGCGGTGCTGTAGAATTATATCACAACGACACTAAAACATTTGAAACTGTTGCAGCAGGTGTGCAGGTAACAGGAAGATCAACAAGTGCTAGTATAACTGCAGAGAATGATGGTAGTTTTGACTTATCGGCTAACAATAATTTTTCTTGTACTACGGCAGCTAATACAGAAATAACTTTTTCTAATACAGTAGCAGGTCAGTCTGGTAATATAACATGGACTACTTCAAGTGGTCATTCTGTTACTGCAAATGCTGTAGTAGGAATTAATGCTACTGCATTGGCTGCATTGCAAACAGCAGGGACGTATAATCTTTCATACTATTCTACGGCTGCATCAGGTAACGCAAGTGTTTTAGTGTCTGTATCAGGCGCACTTACTTCAGCAGGAGCATAAATGAGTCTTATTCAAGGAACAGGTGGTGGACTAGGTGGTGCAGGTGCGCCGGGTGGTGCATTAGGTAATTTTTATAGCCATCTGCTTGACCAGTCGTTAAAGTTTAATGATGACGATAATCATTATCTAACCAGAACCCCTGCATCTGCTGGCAACCGCAAGACTTGGACTTGGAGTGGCTGGGTCAAGCGTGGTGAAAGCGGTGACGGCACAGGCAGCAATCACTTTTTCTTATTTAACGCAAGCACGGATAACATTGATTTTTATCAGAACAGTATCCGATTTTATTTTGCCAGCGGCACATCAATACTAACGACCAATCAAGTATTCA
>ERZ1046568.1003-NODE-1003-length-20926-cov-6.733170_pt1 | contig 20926 bp, 15 predicted proteins | sample MGYA00383092_ERZ1046568 | MGnify/ENA primary metagenome ERZ1046568 (study PRJEB29581, sample SAMEA5548362) | metagenome | biome: marine; feature: coastal; material: water | depth 1 m | study: Short-term variability in the microbial, nano- and picoplankton... | reverse complement strand
ATGATGGCGTTGATGATGGCGTTGATGATGGCGTTGATGATGGCGTTGATGATGGCGTTGATGATGGTGATGCTGATGGTGATGGTGATGGTGATGATGATGCTGATGGTGGTGGTGATGGCGACGGCACTGGTGTTGGTGGCGGTGGGGATGGAGATGGCGATGGAGACGGCACGGGAGATGGCGACGGTGACGGCGACGGAGATGGAGACGGCACGGGAGATGGCGACGGAGATGGAGATGGAGATGGCGACGGAGATGGAGATGGCGACGGGTTTGGTATCGACTCTGGAATTAGAACCCAACGAGTAGACGTCACGTCTGGCGACCCTGCCGATATTGGCTATCTATATGACTTCGAGAGCATCTTTGCGACACCTGAGCAAGAACAGCAGTTCATATCGCCCTACGGTGGACGACAGTTTGAAGAAGGTGGCTCCGTCAGTGCCGATTCTGCTCTAATTGATGAGACAATTGCTATCTTGTCAGATATTGCTAATCGCTATGCGGAAGGTGGACAAATTGAACATACAACTGATAAGTTGTTACGACTAATTGGAGATGATTGATGAGTATTAAAGGTTTTTTTGAGGATATTTTTGGTGAAGATATTGTAGGCGGTTTTACTGATGTCTATGATTACTTCACTAAAGACGAAACTGGTCAAGGTATTGCTTCATTGCTAGGTAGCTATGCACTCAATCAATCCGGCATTATGGACCCAAAAATACCGCAAACAGGCTACCAAGGTGGTATTCCTGACTACACTGTCGCTAGACGCCAGGTGCCTGTAGCTACTGGAATCGAGCAAATTAACCAGACCGTACGTCCTATGGGTACAACTCGTATGGAAGCGGGTGATGTAGCAAGTACAGGACGTGTAATGCCGTTAAGGTATGATCCTAATCGTCGCCCCGGCAGTGGTGGACGTCGGTACTTTACCGATATTGACTATGTACCTACTGGACGAGATATGGGGGAGGATAAGGCAGTAGACAGTGCGGCTATGACAGCGGCACAAGGGCGTCAAGAACAACAAGCCTACGACCTACTACGCCGTAACCTAAGTAACCCTGCTAGAGAAGAGCGTAGTAAACGTGTCGGTGCTTTGCCATTGATGGCTGGCCCCATGCCTGCGGGTCCGCAAGGACAACCTCAAGATCCTGTAGAATCAGATGACCGTGCAGGGCAACTTCCTCCCGACCAAGACGGTTCGTACGCACGTGGCGGCATTACCGCGCTTAAAAAGGGTAAATACTTAAACGGCAATACTGATGGCATGGCAGACAAGGTACCTGCTACTATTGAAGGTAAGCAACCTGCGGCACTCAGTGACGGCGAGTTTGTTATCCCTGCGGATGTCGTCAGCCACTTAGGAAACGGCAACTCCGATGCAGGAGCGAAAATCCTAGAACAAATGATGGCGCGTGTACGTAAAGAACGTACAGGTAACAAAGAACAGGGCAAAGAAATAAACGCCCGTAACATGCTCCCAGTGTGAGGTGATACATGGCTGAAGGTGATATTAATGTTGGTGCTGATCCTATAGTGGGACAGCAGACAGGTAGTTCTGATGCCCTAGCGCAGTACGCTGGACCTTATGTTACGGACATGCTCGGTCGCGGTGCGGCTTTAGCAGATCAACCCTACTATGCGTATGAAGGGCCGTTGACAGCAGGCGAATCTGGGTTACAGCAACAAGCGTTTCAAGGTCTCGCAGGGTTAGCTGTTCCAGACAACATGGGGGCGTTTACTCCCGGTTCGTTTACGGACCAAGGCACTATGGATCAGTACATTAACCCCTATATTCAGGGCGTACTCAATCCACAGTTAGACGAATTACGCCGACAAACTGACATCTCACGTCAACAACAGGCAGGCAAACTTACTCGTGCCGGTGCATTCGGCGGTTCACGCCAACAACTTGCTGATACTGAGTTAACTCGTGCCATGCTGGATAAGATGACCGGCGCTACAGGACAAGCCTACGCTGACGCATTCGAGCGCGGGCGAGATCAGTTCAACATCGAACAGCGTACGGGCCAACAAGCGCAAGAGTATGCAAATCGATACGGTCTTGAAGCACTTGCCGCACAACAGCGTGGTGGCGACGTCCAACGAGGCATCGAGCAAGAAGGCATCATGGCTGATCGTTTGCAGTTTGAGGAAGAGCGAGACTTCCCATACAAGCAGGTGCAGTACATGCAGTCACTTCTTCAGGGTTTACCCCTCGAAGCGCAACAGTACTCGTACGCACAACCCAGCACGTACAGCAATATTTCGGGGGGTGCAGGTGGCATTTTAGAGTTACTTGAGTTGTTAGGTTTTGGTGGCGAAAAAGAAAAAAACCCAGACGGCACAGCTAAAAACAAAGAGGATTAATAAGTGTCTATTGATAGAGAGATTAACTCGCGTGTTGATGCTTTTGGTAGTAACCCTCAAGCGTTGCAAAAACGATACTCGATGACGAAAGAGCTTGTTGATCTGCTCGCCTTACAAAAGATCAAGAAAGAAATGGATTCGGCACGCGCCTCAGTTGAAGCACAAATGCAGACCAACCCTGCCACAATTAAGCAACAACGTGAGCAAGAAATATTTGGTCGTACAGCACAAGATGTAGCCCAGCAAGTTGGCGGCGTACTTCAAACTGCTCAGAATCAAAAGCAGATGGCACAACGTCGCCCCGCGCCGCAAGGTCTAGGTGCCTTGATGCCTCAACAAGGACAACGCCCCCAGCAACCTCAACGTATGCAGGCGGGTGGTATTGTTACGTTCCAAAAAGGTAATCTTGTCGGGGGTCGTTTGGGGCAATCGGCGCGCATAGAGAGTGATCGACCAGAACGCCCAAGCCTCCTTGGAGATATGGCGACTCAAGAACAAATAGATGAACTAATTAGGCGCGGAACACTTCCTGAGAATTTTAAAGGCTCGTTGTCTGCTGAACGCGCAGAAAAAATGTTGGCTGGGCCGATTCCAGAGCAAGCTGTAACCGCACCGCTCGCTGTAGCTGAACCTAAATCTGAACCGCCTGTAGCTGAACCTAAATCTGAACCGCCTGTAGCTGAACCAAAAATTCCTTCCGCGAAAAACGCGTTGGTGTTAAGAAGTCAAGGTGAGCAAGATAATCAAGGTATAGCCTCGATTACACCGCCCGCCTCTGATCCAATACCTGAAGGGTACGATTTGCAGGCGGGTTTAGACTCGGTAGGAGAAGCTCCAACACCCGTTATGGTAGACCGTACAGGGTTAGAAAAACGCGGAGTTGATTTCACAAAAGCCTATGGTGTAGACCCCGCGTCTATCGATCCAGAAGAAGCGGGTATAGAGGCACTAACGAAAGCCGGTGGTTTTTATCAGCTCAACAAAAAAGACGCGGAAGCGCGTCAAGGTTTAGCAGATCTTGCGGCGATCGACGCGGCACAAACTGATCCTAATAAGTTACGTAGAGATCGTTTAAAAGCATTCTTACTGGGCGGGGCAAATCGAGGAAGCTCTGCTCTCGCCGCTTCCGGTGCGGCCTCTATGAATTTAGGCCGTGCTCAAGAACGTGATGTTCGTGCACGACAAATCAAACGTAACGAGATGTTACGAACCATCCAAGATAAAGATACTGAAGTGCGTAAACTAGCAAAAGGCGAGGAAAAGGCCGCTATGGAACGCGCTGACAGAATAAAAATGGACGGTCTTCAAATTATCAGCAACATGTCAACCGCAGAACTCAGCGCACGTCAGACCGAAGCAAGGGTTATTAACGAAAGTAATATTGCTGGCTACCAACAAAAGATACAACGCGTTGAGTTGTTAATGGAGGATGCACAGAACAAACTTGATAACGCTATTGAAAAGGCAAAGTTAAAATCAATGGATGCAAGTCGTCGCGGTCAAATTGCTAACGCTGGTATTGACGATGCGATGAGACGAATGACCGAAGTAGATAAGATTTTGTCTGAGGTATACCAAAGCCAAGAAGCCGACAACGTTTTACAGAACTTAAATATGCAACTTGCTGGGGCTGACAACGAAGCTGATATGGAAAGAATAAAAGGCCAAATAGAGAATCGGCAGAAAGAAATTAAAGGCTCTCTTGCCATCTCTCATGGTAACTTGTACGACGAAATGGACTCGTTGAATTCAAAAATATTAAACCTAGAAAGCATGAGGAACTCTGCATTAGGCGGACCAAGCCCGAATATTGCCCTTAATCCTCAGGATAAAAGCCTGATTGATACGTATAGTTACATGCCACAATAGGTACATCGTATGGCTACACTAGCAGAAATACAACGCGCCTATGAAAACGCTCAACGTGCTGGAAATACTGAAGACGCGCAGGCAATTGCACAAATACTACAGCGCGCTTCCCAGCCTCAAACGCCTAAAGAATCTACGCGTGAAAAGTTGTTGCGTCAGTACGAAGAAGCTGGACAAAGAGCGCAACCGATTCAGGCTCGCGACGACGGATTTCTAAGTAACCTCACCAGAGGCATTGGTGCAGGTTTTGTAGGTACAGGTGAGGTAGCGGCTCTAGGTGCCGCGTCGCTCCTTGAAGAAGAGGAAGAACTCGCCGCACGCAAGAAGATCCAAGACTTTGCAAGCGCAGTGCGCCCCGAACGAGGCGATCCCGATTCTGTACTGTATAAACTAGGATCTGGCCTTGGTTCTATTGCTGGCTTTGCCGCACCCGCCGCCGCACTTGCCTTTGCTCCTGTTTCCGCCCCTGTAGCCGGTGGTCTCGGCCTAGCTAGTGCCGCTGGATTAGGTGTTGCGGCCACCGCAGGTGAGGCAAGTGAACGTGCTCGTGCCGCTGGTGCTACCGAAGAAGAACGTAACCGCGCAATAGCTCGTATCGCACCTGCCGGTGTTCTTGAAGCATTACCTTTAGGTCGTTTATTCGGTAGCGTTCCTAGACTTGGTAAGTTGTTTAGCGAAGGCGACGAAGAGTTCAAGGGGCTTGTAGCACGTTTACGTAGCATGGCAAAAACCGGCGGTTTAGAAGGTGCACAAGAAGCCGCTATGGGCATTGCACAAAACCTAAACGAGCGTGGGTACAACGTTGAACGAGAACTTATTGATACAGGTGTACTCGAAGAAGGCGCAATTGGTGCAGGTTCAGGCGCGATACTGCAAGGTATTATTGACGCATTTACAAAAGGAAAATCTAGATCAGCTCCTAAAACTCGTGAAGACGAAACTCCTGCTACTGAAGAAGAGATTCAAGAAGAACAACAACTACTAGGTTTACCTGCACCTGACCCTGACAAGTTAGTAGAAGTACGTATGCCCGATGGCAGTGTGCAGGAAGTTAGGCAGAGTGATGTTGAAGCCGCTAGACGTAAAGAACAAGAAGCAGTCCAAGTAGAAGAACGCCGCCAAGCCGATCTCAGTGCACAAATGGACGCTCTACAACGTGTCGAACGAGGAGAAGCGCAACAACGTGAACGTGAACGAGGCGTAGATCTACCCGAATCTGAAGTACGGGCCGCAGAAGAACCACGGGCACGGGCACGGGCACAAGACGAACAGATAGATGCGTTTACATTAGAGCGCGAAATAGAATCGGCACAGCCCCGTAGAGAAGCACCTAAACCTGAACCGACTGAGCAGATGGGTCTGCCCATCGAACGTGCGGAACGCGATCAAATTCAACGTGAAATGTTTGGTCCGCGTGGTGGCATACCAAAACGTGCTAAAGAAGAGCCTAAGCCTGAACCACGTCGCGCCGAACAGCAATTAAGTCTGGATCTTCCGCAAGAACAGCAAGCTCTAATTGGACCAAAAGGTGGTATCCCACGACGCCGCAAAGAACCCTTTAGAGAGCCGGTGGCTAAACCTGCTACACAAGAACCTGCACCGCAAGCGGACGTACTTACTAACGAACGGCTAGATACGCTTGGTATAGCCCCGAGTATGCAGTCTGTCTTTGTCAATAAAGATGTTAACAAGCCCGAAACTCAGCGGCGGTTACGTAACTTTGCGAGAAACAAAAAAGGCAGTGCACAAGCACGTGCAAACGTGACAAGGTTACTAGATGGAGTATCCGAAAGACAAACTGATTTATTTGCAGAAACCGGGCCCAGAACCGTTGCGACAGGAGTTCAAGATGCCAGCGTTGCAAAACCTCAGCAAGCTCCAAGTGGAGACGGCGTTTCAACTGTTGTATCAGATGTGGGGCCGGAACGAACAGTACCTTCTACACAGCCAGATACCGCTGTCGCTGTCCCATCTACAGGAACAGGAGTGGGAGACGTTGGAAGAAGCACTGGAGAGTCTGTACGAGGAGCGGTTGTTGAACAACCTGCACTAGAAACTAAAACTCCCCCGGCGCAGGCAAAGAAAGCTACTGCACCTAAACAAGTTACACGTAAAGCTACAACGCCTGCGGCCCCGGCGAAAGAGAAAAGAAAGTCAAGAACTGTTGCAGGTGTAGTAAAGCGGGGCGCACTGTCTCGGCCCAAGACTTTTGAAGTTCCTACCGACCCTGTACCAGATGCAGATGTCGATAAGGTTGAAGCTCGACTAAAGAAAACAACTTCTAGGGAAAAAGATAGAACTAAAACGGATGAAAACGCGTCGCTTGAAGCCTACTTTGGTAGAGATGAGCGTGTTGTCGATGCTTTGGATAGGGCCATTCATGACGTTGTAGATAAAAGCCCGACCTTTAAAGCGCAGAAAGGCGTCAGCGAAGAGACAAAAGCATACTTTGCACAGTCAGGCGTAGGGAATGCTGAACAAGTTTTGGCGTGGGCTAAGAAAAATCTATCCAAAGAGACTAATCAATGGGTAGAAAAACGAATAGAGACAAAGAAAAAAGCGCTTGAACGTGTCACTAAAAGAACCAAAGAGGTGCTTGCGGCTGAGGTAAAAGAAGCTGAAAAACCCTCAGAACTAAAAGCGCAGAGTAAGAAAACAACGCAAAGAGTCATACGAGACTACGTTGATGATGCGGCTTACGCTAGCAAAGAAGCGTCACGTGAACAGCGTGAACTTGATGCAGAAATAAAAACGATTGAAGAGTTCTTTGACGACTTGCCGTACGAACTGCGTATTGGTGATGTCATGCTTGGTAATGAATTACACCCAGTAACAACGTCTCTTTTACGTGAAGGTAAGCTAGGTGAAGCACTGCGTGTGCTAGCAAGTCTTACATCTGAAAACCGTGTACGCCAGCTAGCAAACAAACTAGCTGATAATGTGGGCAACACGAAGGTTGAATTCTTTTCCGATACAAAAGAAGGCAGTCTTGCAGGGGGCTTCGACCCGCAAACCAACACAATCAAACTTAACGAAGCCTACGGTGCTAGTCAGCACACCCTTCTACATGAGATGGTTCACGCGGTGGCATCGGCAACGTTGGCTAAACCTTCGCATCCTTTAACTAAGCAACTAAACACGTTGTTCAATGATGTTAAAGACAGCCTCGGTACCGCATACGGTGCTAAGAACCTCGACGAGTTTGTTTCCGAGGCTATGTCGAATCCAGAGTTCCGAGCAGAACTTGCCGGTATCAACCCTGATGGATCAAACATTAACGCGTTACAGCGCTTTTTAGATAGCGTAGGTAACTTCTTGCGCCGTCTAGTTGGTACGAAGACTAAAGATATCGAATCTGCTCAAACTCGTGCCGACGCACTAATTGATGAGATCCTTGCACCTGCACCTGAGTTCCGCGATGCCAACGTACTTGCTATGTCTAGCACCGCCGCTGGTGTTAAGAAAGTCATGAGTATGTTTGGTGACGTACAGAAGAAATTTTCTACGCCACCTAACTCGAAAGAACGGAAAGAGTTTGGTGAGCTTGCTGAAGACACAATGGACAGTTTAGGGAGCAAAGCTGGATTTGTTGTACCAAAAGTTCTTGATCTAGTTGCTCTTACCGACGCCATAAACATGGTGAGTAAACCCCTTGGTGCAATTTCTCAAAAGTTTCTTATAGCGGTAGAAGAAATGCGAGGCGCTGTTGCGGCTAGAGATGAAGCCACTAGAAAAATTATTCAACCTATGGAGAAGTGGTTCGACAACACAACGCCAGAGCAAGTAAAACGTTTTAACGACATCATATATAGCCGTGAGTATGGTTCGACTATCTTCCAAGTTGACCCTAAACTTTCCGTTAGTGAGGCAAGAAAAAAATACCAAGGCAAGCCCGATAAGAGTGGTAACGATCTATGGGCTATTTGGCAGAAGAATCACGAACAATGGAAGAAGTTAGACTCTGAAGGCCGACGTACCTACGAGAACATGGAAAAGTTCTATAGAGATCAACATAAAGCATTAAAAGATGTTTTGTTTGCACGTATTGATGACACGATGGGTAAGACGCAAGAAGCTAAAAATCTTAAAGACGAGATAACGAAGCGTCTAGTTGACAAAGCTGATTTAGCTGTTTACTTCCCTCTTATGCGTGAAGGGCGTTACAAAGTTGGCTATCGGTATAAGGATGGCAAAACTCCCAAAGGACAAGACAGTTACGTTTTTGAGATGTACCAAAGCCGTAGTGAGTGGTTAGCGCGTATTGAAGACATCAAAAGTAATCCTGACATGGAGGTTACAAAGTCTGGTGAAGGTGATTTAGATCTGGGTTACGCACAAAAAGCGCCGCCTACTTCGTTTGTTAACCAGACACTTAAGCTACTAGAAGGTAGCGGTGTAGATGCGAAGACTCAAGAAGCATTCATGCGTATGGTTATTGAGTCCCTACCAGAGACATCATTCGCTAAATCACTACAACCCCGAGAAAATATTGCTGGGCACGAGACTGACGCTTTACGTGCAATAAAGATAAAAGGCTTTTCGTTAGGACAACAAATAGAACGGCTTGGTTTTAACGCGAAAGTGCAACAGCTCGAAGCTGAAGTTGGTGAAGTACCTGCACTTTCACCCAAGAAACAGTACATTCTTGAGGCATTGAAAGACGACTTAGTGAAGCGCATGGAATTCTCTACGTCCGGTGCAAAGTATAAAGAGTTTGAAGGTGTAGTACGCGTTGCTAACCAGCTTGCTTTTGTTGGTACCATCGGCTTGAACACAGCCTCGGCGATGGTTAACACGTCACAAATTCCTTTGTTTGTGTTGCCTATGTTGGGTGGTGAGCATGGGTACCGTGCCAGTGCCAGCGCTATTAGTGACGCGGCTAGTCTTGTTACAGGCGCACGACACCAAGCACCGAAAAAAGGAGACGACAAAGGACTACGTGATCGTGTTCAAGAAGCCCTAGACGCTTCTTCTCCTGCGTATGGCCTCGATGCGTACTATACCGAAGTTAACGGAAACTATACGGTACGTACGGATATGGATCTCCCTGCGGAACGTATTAAAGAGTTAAAAGAGATTGCCCCATTAGTACAACGTGCGGCCAAACGGGGACACCTAAACCGGTCTTACATGATGGATGTTCTCGGTCTTATCGAAGGTGGTAAGGCTAGACCTAACGAATCGTTAGTACGTAAAGGTCTTTCTGTATTAGACAGAGGCACTGCTATTTCTGCCATGATGTTTAACCAAGCAGAACGATTTAACCGTCAAGTAGCTATGGTGGCATCATACAAACTAGCCATTAAAAAGTTAGAGAAAGAGCAACCAAAACTAACAAAAGCTGAAAGAGAAGACCTCGCAATCGAGACAGCCTTCAAGCAAACGCACGAGTTTAACGGTGGTTCTACTCTCGAAACGGCACCGCGTATAGCGCAAGAAAACATTGGGCGTGTGGCTATGATGTATAAGTCATACGGCTTACGTATGTATGCCACGATGATAAAGACCGCAAAGCAAGCGTTGGATGTATACAAAGCGGAGTTAAAAGAGAACGGCTTTAGCGATGCTGTCGCCGCTACAATGACGAGCACCGCAGGTAAACAACTTTTAGGAATACATGGAACGGCGGTGTTTTTTGCAGGGGTACACGGCGTGCCTTTGTACGGCGCAGTTCAATTGCTTGCAGATACGTTCTTCTTGGGTGACGAAGAAGATGATTTCAATACGATCGTACGCGATTATATAGGCGAAGGGTGGTACAAGGGGGCGGTCAACCAACTAACCGGTGCTGACGTTGCGTCGCGAATACGCTTGACTGGCCTTGTCCTACAAACAAACCGATACAACACCGACGCCTCTATGGAAGAAACCATAGGTTTCTATCTAGGTGGTCCTGCATGGAGTGTAACTAAACGTGCTGGGCGAGGACTAAATGATATGTGGGAAGGCGAGTTTCAACGTGGTGTAGAGAACTTACTACCTGTTGGTGTTGCAAACGCGTACAAAGTGCTTGGACGTTATCAACAAGACGGCGGTGTTTATTCTCGGCGTGGCGATCCTATCTACGATGACATTACAGGTGGCGAGCTTGCCGCACAATTCTTCGGTTTTGCACCGGCTGAGTACACACGTCTCCAAGAAAACAACCAGCGGATCAAACGTATTGACACAACACTTTCGCGTAGAGCCTCAAAACTCCGTAAACAATACTATCTCGCCACTCGGCAAGGAGACTTTCCTGAAGCGCGTGAAGTAATGCGAGAGATTGCTAAGTACAACCGTGCCCACCCCAACTTTGCGATCACGCAGGAATCTATTGATCGGTCGATGAAGCAACACATGAAAACATCTACTGAGATGTACAACGGTGTGACGTTATCCCCGGCTATGCGTAGGTTGTTGAATGACCAGCTTGAAGCAGAGCGTAACGGTTTCGTAGCACCCAAATAAAAAACCCCCTTCGGGGGACCAAAGGGGGTAAAGCCACATACTTTTCGGAGCCGTCAAGTAGGGCGAGGAGAACGACAGAAGGATCGGGTGGAACCCACTGCCGCAAACACACTATCACATTTTACGCCAAAAACGTACCCCTAGGCACTCACCTTCAATCCTAAGACGGCTTTCTATCTCCCATCCTTTCTCGGTGCAGATGCGGGTAACTTCCTTTGTGGCTTCTTCTGTGTTGATGCACGGCACGAAGATTGACGCGCCAATATTCATGTTGTCCCAATTGACTTCGATCCGCACCCCGTCAGGGGCAAGATCATAAGTCTTCAAGATTTTCATCGTCAGGCTCCATGTCAAACTTCATAGCAAGCACGTCGGATGCAGGTAGCTGTAGGTTTGTGCCTTTGGTTAAGCGCACCTTCTTACGCTTGCCATTACACTTCTGCATGATCTCGTTCACTAGATGCGCGTAGTTAATTTGCAACTCTCCGCACCATTCTTTCAGCGGTTTGGGCTTAACATAAAACATCTTAGTGTCTGTTTCGTACCGAGCGATCAAACGTCCACGAGCAATCTGTTCAGGTACTACATATTCATCTAACCCGTTATTGTGCACGCCTCGATTGTCCGCCGTGCTTTTGATCTGCAAGATGTAGCTAATGTTCTCAGTAAAGAAATCATCTAAAACGTCGTACACAGTGCCGCCCATGTCCGTCATGTTTCGTTTGTTCTGCTCGACTAAATCCGACACAGCCCACTTAAATACGTTCTGGACATCGAAATCATGCAGTCCCGCCTTCTTCGCGATAAGTAGACCGGCAATCGTTGCGGTTATCGTCGCAGACCAGAACCGATTTTCAGACGTTAACTCAGCCTTAGCATCCACACGCTTCTGCACGTCCCATACAATCTGCTGGCACGCCTGTAAATTTTTCATTATGTACTGTACGTAGGTAATGCCCGCGTGCCCGTAGTTACTTAGAAGACTACTCTCGAACGCATCGGTAGTTTCTTTGTCTTTAACCGAATCAAACATGCGCTCTACACGGCACTCAAGAACCCGTTGCGCCTCTGCTTTCGGCATAGCTTTCGCCATACTGATACGCTCTACTACGCTGGTGTTAGCGGTGTACATCATAAGGAGACTCCAACGCCCACCCCGATACCGCTCAACGTTTGAGCTGGACGACATACGCCCCCGTTGCTGTCCACTGGTGCCTTGATACACAAGCTCTGACATCTGTCGTGGGGACATATTAGTGATCTCGTCAATGCCCGTAGGTAAGCTGTGCATCACTTCAGCGCGATTCATCTTGAAGTTATAGGTGTCGTCCTTCTGCAATACGAGCTGTTCTGGGTCTCCCCATATACCGGATGCGGCTAACAACAGTGCTGTCTTGCCCACACCAGAGTCTTTATTGTAGAACGAGACCGTGCCGCAGTTAGTGTTCAGAAACTCCATCAACGGACTGCCGAATCCCATACCCAAAGCAAATTGTTGGAGGACGAACTTCTCATCGCTCCACAACTCTAGGTTATCTCGCCACTCTTGGTACGTACCTTTCGGTTCAAACGCAGGGAAAAGTCCTACTGTTTGGTTGGAAGGTGGGTTGAACTCAATAACATCAGGAGTAATCTTTTGGTTACCCAAAATAAACGCACTCATGCTGTCATCTGCCCACCCGAACTGCCGATGTGCTTGGTCTGCTGTACTAGTAGCTTGCAACTCGTCTACCCAACTTAATGTATAGCTCATCAAATCATCCATCTTTTTTACAGTGACGCCCCGTGAGGATAGCGTCTTGCGAAACTCTTCTGTCGATGTGACAGCACTCATAGGTAATGTGAACTCTCGCACCCCATCCCGTGGCAAGTGCAGACGCATAACAATAGCCTCACCTACCTCTGGGTCGTGCACGCGCTTCACTACATACAGATCGTTGTGGTACAGCTTCTTCTCTTCAACGTCGCCGTCTTCGTTCTTAGTCCTAATATAAACGCCGCCGTTTGCTCCGCGCACGTAGGGCGGTGGGTACTTAGGTATCTCATAAGTTGTTTTAGGTTGGTTAGGAAGTTCTAGTGCCGGGGCTTCTACGTATACACCCTCATCAGTTACCTCAGCTTCCTTAAGCCGCTTACCCAATACAATCGGCGATTTTATGTTTCCCCATTGCGGGCAGTTAGAACAAACGTCAGGGTTAAATTCATCGAACTTAACGCACGTGTACGGTCCTTTGATCTGACTGAGCTTTTCCTTGGTGTCTTCTGGCGTGTACTCAGGATGGTTCTTCGAGATGACGTGCATCGCTTTGTCGCTGTCTGAACAGAACTTTGCAATAGATAACCCCGCACGCCACAAAGGTTCGCTCGTTTCTTCTTGGTGTCGGATGATGTTGTACAGTTGCTCACACCCATCACCTCGTAGTGTCTTAACCAGAATATCCTTGAACACATTTTCTTGATTGCCCATCAGGTTGTGCATAGTCTGGCTCAACTCTTTGGGTATGTGTTTAGTGGGAACTGGTATCATTTCCCCACCGAGTAATTCTGAGAATGTGTCAAAACCGACAGCCGCGATTGGCTCACCTAAGCCAAAAAAGTTTACGTCAGACGGCGGGTTGGTTTTGTAGTTATGTGTGTCAGGAATTCTTAACACGCGTGCGGCATCAGAAGTGACTGCGGGATCAGCAAGAAAGTTTTGCTTGGCACACAATCGCTTAAGCCTCTCCGCTACAGGAAACCAATCCTCATAGCAGACCGACTCATCTAAAAACCAATACACATGCACGCCGCGACCCGAGTTAATCATCGTCGGATTCGGCAAAGAATTCGTAGTGCAGAACTTACGCAGTTCTTTTATCGCTTCTTCTTGCGAAGCAAATTCTTTTGTAGGGCCACAATCAAGATCGAGAAAGAACGACTTGAGGTGCTTTACGTTATCAACTTTACGTGAGTTAACTTCTTTAAACGTAGCCAACCCGTAGTAAACATCATATCCCTGTTGGTCGAAGTGACGTGCGGCATCAACAACTTCATCAATAGAATCGTAGAACTTTTGAGTTTTTCTTTCGTCCGCCGATTTCGCCGCAAATACGCAGTAATGTCCCTCGCTACTCAACACCTTTTCTAAAAATGTTTTTGTTTCCATGTATCCACCCGTTGCGTGAGGCGCTACGGCAGAGACGTTTGTCCCCCGCCCTACCGTAGCGCGGTTCAATTATCTTTGTGACGAGTAAGTTAGTCGTCCCAGTTGTCGATAATAGAACTGAGGTCTTCACTTTCTGCGGGTGCTGGAGCAGATTTCTTAACAACTTTAGTTGGCTCCTCGATAGCAGGTTCTTCGGCTGGGGCGTCGAACCCATCAAGGTCTTCTGCCACTGGCGCTGGCTTGCTGACTGCAAACGGATTTGACTCATTAACATCGAACCCATCGACAGCACTAAACGGAGAAACACTCTGACGTTCCGCGAGCTTTACTACCTGAGCACCTCGCAGTCTTAAAGATACTCCCGCACCCATCGATGCGCTATAGGGAACACCAACAACAGCGATATTTACTACGCTATCACTTGTTAGCTGGAAGTCGTCGGGTAGCTTCTGCGTCTTAGCATCGTACTGCGCTGGCCTAGTTGTCTTCTCACCGTTGTACGCACCTTTGAGATTGGCTTTGTACTGGAACATACCGTCATCTGTTTTCTTGAACGGGTTCTTTATGTCAGGCCAATTAGACTTCTTGCGCTCGTTGTAGAGTGCTTTCATGTAGGAGTACAGCAAACGTGCTGTGTCCTCATCGACCTTGAACTGCAAGGTGTACTCCGCACCATCATCGAGTGCGTCACAAGGAACGGACCGGTTTTCGGCTGTATCAAACCGATACGTGCGGTCTATCTTAGGGTAAATAGCAATTGCATTGCTGATAACGTGTTGCTCAGTTGACATGGTTAGTCTCCTTAAGTTGCATTTACAGAGGGGTAAACAAAGCCGTCTACTTCTGCAAAGGGTTGCCCTTTTTGGGGCGGGTTAAATGAAATCGCTTCGTTGGCTTCATCGGCAGTAGCTAATGAAACTACGAGGTCAAGCTCCTCTTCTTCGAGGGGGCGGTGTGCTTGGAAAAACAGCTTTGGTACAGGGCTATCACGATCAAAAGCACAACGTGTTACCACAGAAATAACCGGTGTGTTATGCGTAGCTAGGCGCTGTGCATAGGCTTGCATCGGCATTTTACCGTCTACTGCCCGACCAAAAATTGAAGTGGCTGGGAGTTGTAGTTGGTAAACCTTATCAAGCTGTCCGTCTAAGACGACCGCTAAACGCTGTGCAAACCGACACGCACGTCCACCACCTTGACCTGACCCCCTTATATTTTGAGGGCAGTCCATGCACCGTGATGCTTGGCGATCTTCCATAGGAACATCAGGTGATGGTTGTGTTGTGTCTGCTGACCAGCATGTAGGCGGTGTTGGATTGTTCGCATCAAACGCATTGGCGTAATAAGATCGGGAGATCTTAGCGGCGTTTAAGATAACAAACTTAATGTTATCGCTGTCCGCTACAGACACCGGCTTACCACTTTCAATAATACGAAACGTTCCACCACTTAGACTAATCCGGTTCATCAGACGTCATCATCAAGAGGAGCAGTAAACATGTCAGCCCAATGCTCATCAGAACCACCAGACTCTGCTTTAGCTTCGGAACCATTCACTACTACTTCAACCGGCTCAGGCTTACCGTCGGTTTTATTTGCTAGGGCCGTAGACACGTCCGCAACAGAAAAACGATAGGTATTCCCTACCTTGATGTAGGTGGTCTTGGGTATATGTCCTTGACGCACCCATGCCCTGATTGTCGAAACAGACACAGAGAAGTGCTTGGACAGGTCTTCAATTGGTACAAATGGACCGTTCATTATTTCTTCCTTACTGAGATTGTGTACTCGGAATCCACATTGAGACCTTTCGGCACAATGTCGGGGTTCTCTTCAAGAAAGGTCTTCACGTTGGTTTGGTTTAGGCGCTTTTCCATAAACTCAGGAACCTCATGCTCAAGCACAAACTTGTGCATCTGCTCCCAGTCGCTGGTCCAATACCTAGTCCTTACCGAACGGTAGAACAACCCTTCAGAAGTTTTGACGCTTTCGAGGCCGTTGTCTTTGCAGTAGTCGAGTAGGGCGGCCTTTACCTTATCCATTTGCTGGTTAAGGTTGGCCTCTTTCTCTTTGTACTCCGCAGATAACTTAGCTTTCTCGTCACGGATTTTTATATAAACACGCGTTAGCTTTTCTGCTAACCCTGCTACTTCGCTCATTTGAGTCTCCTACGCACACGACACAAGTGTCGGGGTTTTCACTCTACTTACACGTTATGGGCTAGTCAAGCAATTCTTTGTATAAATCGATCATTTTTGTGTGTACGTCAATTCTACTATCTAGTAATGAGTAAACACGCTTTTCAACAGGAGATCCTTGTAGTTGTACAACTGTACACTTGTGGTCCTGTCCTGATCGGTGCACGCGAGCGTTTGCCTGTGCGTAGGTTTCTAAGGAGCTGGTTGGTCCCCACCACACCACAGTGTTAGCGGCTGTTAACGTGACACCGTGAGCCGCCGCTTGGGGTTGAATCACAAGCACGTGGGGGGTGTCGCTTTCTTGGAATCGTTTGAAGATGTCCGTACGTTTGTGTGCCGGAACGTCACCACGTATTACCTCTGTGGTTATGCCGTCGGCTCGTAGTTTGTCAGTCAAGATATCAATAGTGTGTTTGAACGGTACAAACACTAAGACTTTCTTACTACTCTCATCGATAACCTCTCGAAGCACTTTGTATCGGTGCTTGATATCAAACTCCAGCGCACCTCCATCATCGGTATAGACTGCACCAGAAGATATTTGTAGGAGCTTACTCATGTTGATTGCGGCGTTAGCGGCGGTAATCTCTTCGCCAGCGGCCTGTATTACAAGCCTCTGCTTGAGGTCTTTGTAGTATTTAGCTTGTTGTCTTGTCAGCTCAACCTCACGTTTGGTGTACACCATCTCCGGTAAATCCAGACACTCTTCTTTGGTAAACCGGATTGCGGGTTGCAGTGCTTCGTACACTATCTGTGTGGCTGTATCTCTTGGCATCCATTTAAACTGCGTAACCTTGTGCATTACCATGTCTCGGAATGCACTAAAGAATCGCGGTACACCAGCGGGGCTAACAAGTTTGGCTAGGCCATACGCATCGAGGGGTGACTGTGCGGCGGGAGTACCCGTCATCAACCATAACCACGTCTTATCATCTAAGAGTTTGAACAACGTCTTCCAGCGTTTGGTCTGCGGGTTCTTGTAGTGAGTCGCTTCGTCAATGATGATGCAATCAAACCCACCGTTACGAATCTCATCAAGGACAATCTCAACACCGTCGTAGTTTATGATGACGTACTCAGAGCCTTCATTAATGATCTTCTTGCGCTTCTCTTTACTGCCGTATGCGACTGACACCGTGCGGTGCATTGCAAAACTAAACAAGTCATTACGCCATGCACTATCCATGATAGATAGCGGGCATATTATAAGCACCCGTCGTATTTGCTTTTGCGTCATTAAGAAATCAGACGCCCAGATTGCTGATGCTGTCTTGCCCGTACCTTGTTCGTTGAAGCAAAATGAACGGCGGTTCATAGTAAGAAAGGCCGCTGTTGTCTTCTGGTGTTCGTAAGGCTTGTATTGTCCGGGCCAGTTGTAACGTCCTTGAATAGGTGATGGGACGTTAATGTTTAAATTCTTGAGGCTGTGAGCTTCGTCTACGCCCCAGTTAACAACAACCTTGTTATCCGAAAGCTCCCGACTTTTTTGGACTGTCGTTGTCACTTTGTTTGGGTTTCGTAGGCGTAACAAAAGCGCCTTGTTGTCTAATATTTGCACGTTGTTCTCCATCGGCGCGCCGTTCAAGCGGCGTTATATTACGGCTTTTTATTTGTTCTAATTGTCGGTCAACTGATTTGACGAGCTTTGGTAAGTCTTCAAGTTGAAACTCGTCTAAGTAATTTGCGAACTCTACTTCAAGTGCGGATTCCACCTCGTGCATGTAGAAACCACCCATCAATAAACTCCTCGCGCGATCCCATACGACTAGAGGGAAAGCCACTACACATTTCTCCGTGGGCCACGGCTCAAACGCCCACCACCTGCGCGGTTGCGACTACTACTTTGTACCTTGACGCCATCTTTGTTAGACCCACCACGTGATAACGGTTTGTTGTGCGCTACATCTTTACCTTCGCGCTTGTCCGCTTTACCGTTCTTGTTAGCATCTTTGCCCGTCTTATCCATTTTCCGACGTGCACGTTGACGCTCCATACGGTTAGGGTGTTCCTCTCGTGCTTTCTGTAGTTGGTACTCTCTTTTGTAATCGCGCTTCTTCTTCTCAGTCATCTGTTACTCCCGTTGTGTACACACACTGTGACAGGACAGTGCCGTTTACATAATCCACTTGGCCTAGGATTCCATACGTTGCGCTTCTCGGCCATCTCCATAATCGAATACTTGTTAGCCCACTTTGTCCAAAGCATACCCGCATCGGAATCGGCGTAACTATCTTTTACTAAGTTATTGCTTACAACGAACAACAACCCAGCACGTACGTATTTAATCTTTGGGTAATGCGCGAACACTAACAGAGCCATCAACTCAAGCTGACCCTTGTCCGCGTACTTCGCATTCTTGCCTGTCTTATAGTCAACTACCCACGCCAACTCATCTTCTTCGTTGATAATTAATAAGTCGGCAATACCTCGATACCACACTTCTTTATCGTAGAAACTGCATGGGGATAAGTTTTCAGTCACCCCCAGCTTTTCTTCGCAGAGCTTCTTACCTTTCTTAGCCTTGAGTGACTCCAACATATCAATCGCGTAGTCAAACATCTTAGGGAGTGGTGTGTCGTCCCTGACGTATTCTTCAGCGGCTATATGAAATGCGTTGCCGTACCGAATCGCATCGGTCTCGACGAACGGATATTCTCTGAGGATCTTCTCGTGATAGAACTGCTTGGGGCATTGTTCAAATGCCTTTGCTTTACTGAAAGACCACGGCGCTATACTCACTCACAATCCCCATACGACTTGGCAGTACCACTCTCACAGTCAATGGGTAGACCTGCCGCCCAGACCGGAACCTGACGCATACAGTTTTCTATATACGCTTGTGCTTGATCTATCTCGTCGTCCTTAACACAGGCCACAATCGAGTCATGAACTGTTAGTACAACGCGGTATCTCTTACTAATTTGTAGCATCTGCTCACCAATTATGCAACGCGCTACTGCCTGACACAGGTTTTCTGTCACCTTACCACCGTAAATTCGTGTACGCCCTCGACGAGTTTTGTAGCTGTACTCCAGCCCGTTCTCGGTTTGCTCCGCTGATAAGTCGTTATAACGTAGCAACAAACCTGACGGTAATTTGACGGCACGTTCTGGCCCCAACACTTCCAGCACGCCAGACTTACCTACCTGTATGCTGTCACCGTTGACCATCGCGCGAATCATATTCTGGCAATTGCGCCACAGGTGATTGATCTTCCAGTTGGATTCGCGATAGATGTTTATGATGCGACGCGCTTCCTCAAGCTCTACTTCAAACCCAAAGTTCTTAAGCTGTAGTTGGAACTTAACAGCGCCCATGCCGTAACCCGCGCCGAGGATTGTAGTCTTACCTACAAACCGTTGATCTTTTGTCACGTCCGCTTCGTCGCAACCATAAATCCGCGAAGCCATCTTTACGTAGACGTCTTCTCCTGCATCGAATGCCGCTGTTAGATCGTCCTGCCCTGCCATCCATGCTAGTACCCGTGCTTCTATTTGAGCAGAGTCCGCATCAATCAGGCTGTATCCTTCTGGTGCGAGGATACTGCGCTTTAACTTCTTACCGTTTGGTCCACGACTAGGTAGGTTCTGCATGTTGATCTTGTCATCACCACCCCAGCGTCCAGTGTGTGCGGCGTAATAACGTACGGGTACGGGTAACATCCCACGCTTGCCGATATCGATAAACCTCTGCGTGCGCGTCTCTTCCAACGTACTCTTATTACCTAGCCGTGCGGCAACTACTGCCTGTACTCGTGAGTCCTCGTGATCCGACAATGCCTTGAATGCTTCGTCGGACTTGGCAAATGCAAACGTTTCCTTGCCCGTGGTTGCGCTGATCTTCATGGGTGGCTTGATACCCAACCCTTCTAACACTTCAGCAAACTTCTGGTTAGACATGAGATCTTCTTTAGACACCTTCGCTGACTCAAGCAACTGATCCTTCTGCTCCTTGGTATCTTCGAGGTGCTGTTCGAGAAGCCCAATGTCCAGATCTAACACAGGTTCAACGAACATACGTAGCGTACAGTCAATCAACTGAAGCTCGTGCTTGGGGAAGTCTTTACGCATAAAGATGTTAAAGAGCTTGTAGGTCAACTCAACATCGTTGATACAGTAGTCACCGTACTTAGAAAGCTCTTGTGCAGTGAAATCGGCACGGCGCTTACCTAACGCATTTAGAACCTCGGTCCCCTTAGCGCCGATCTGATATCGCTCAGATAACGCCTTGAGACTTCCGCCAGCGTCAATCCCATGTAGAGCACGGGCGATACAAAGAGTGTCAGCGTAAACCCTAGGATGAACATCAAAAAGCCAAGACAGAATAGCACCATCAAACATAGTATTATGAGCGAGTAACATACTGCCCGCCCAATCGAAGGTGTGTAGGTATCCTCTAATCTCAGCATGTGTGCCACTCGCCCATTCGGTGTTTCCGTTGTTAACCTTTACCCCTACACCGATGACCTCGAACCTCGGATCACGGATGTACTCTTCTGTTGTCATCTTAGACAGCGAGAAGTCTCTATCGTAGTACGTCTCAAAATCTAACGTAATGAGATCCATCATTTCACCTCAAGTAGTTTCTGCATGTAGTGGTCGGCTTTCTCTAAGTCATCGTTACCTTTTGTTCGGGCAAGGTACTTAATCACATTGCCCTTGAGGTAGCCGCTGAACTCTTCCTCAGTCATCCACGCTTGCATTGCGTCCCAAGGTTCGACGGATAAAGTTTTGTAGTGCGTTCCACCAACCTGTCTTAGGCTGGCGGGTCGTGGCTTTTTTCCGGTGCTTGTCGCTTCCTCCACATGTTTGGTAACGACTTCTGCTCTGGCACGATTGGCCTGCTCTTGCTTGACGATCTTGTACGCATACCCGTACGAAAC
>ERZ1046568.1000-NODE-1000-length-20980-cov-7.445926_pt1 | contig 20980 bp, 20 predicted proteins | sample MGYA00383092_ERZ1046568 | MGnify/ENA primary metagenome ERZ1046568 (study PRJEB29581, sample SAMEA5548362) | metagenome | biome: marine; feature: coastal; material: water | depth 1 m | study: Short-term variability in the microbial, nano- and picoplankton... | reverse complement strand
TATCTCATCATTATAATTGAAATTTTTCTTTAGTCTAAAGTAACAAAACTAAAAGGAGAAACTGATATTTTCACATAATTGCATTGGCTAGGTTTTAGTAGCTCTAGATCAAGATTTAGGGTTATATTTTTCCAAGCCTCAATAGCTTTCTAAACACGTATTTGTCTTCAAAGTTTTTTTACTCATCAATACAATTAAAAAAAATGCCCAAAAGACTAATCTATTGGGCTTTAGATTTTTATATAAATGACTTAGTTATTTAGCATAACAGGCATCACCAGCATAGTCACATGCTCACCATCATCTAAACCATCTATCGGAGTTAAGATACCAGCACGGTTTGGTAAACTCATTTCTAATTGTACATTATCTGCATTTAGGTTATTAATCATTTCAGTTAAGAAACGTGAATTAAAACCAATCTGCATATCATCACCCTGATAATCACAGCTTAAACGTTCTTCAGCTTTATTACTATAATCAATATCCTCTGCAGAAATATTTAGTTCTGCACCAGCAATTTTTAAACGTATTTGATGTGTCGTCTTATTTGAGAAGATACTTACACGTCTTACAGAATTTAAAAACTGTGTACGGTCAATAACAAGTTTATTAGGATTTTCTTTAGGAATAACCGCTTCATAATTAGGGTATTTACCATCAATTAAACGGCAAACTAATTCAGAGTTATTAAATGTGAATTTTGCATTAGAGTCGTTATACTCAATAGTTACATGTTCTTCGCTTCCTGCTAAAATTCCTTTTAATAGATTTAAAGGCTTTTTAGGCATTATAAATTCTGCTACTGCATCAGCAGATACGTCTTCACGAGTATACTTGACTAATTTGTGAGCATCAGTCGCTACAAATGTGAGATTATCTTGACTAAATTGAAAGAATACGCCACTCATTACTGGTCTTAAATCATCATTCCCAGCTGCAAAAATGGTTTTACTAATCGCTGTGGCTAAAATATCACCTTCTAAACTCGTTGTGCTTGGATTATCTAAAGCTACAGCTTTTGGAAATTCTGAACCATCAGCATATGCTAATGCATATTTACCATGATTTGAGCTGATTTCAACTGTATTATTTTCTTCCACAACAAAAGTTAAGGGTTGTTCAGGAAATGTCTTTAGCGTGTCTAATAATAGTCGAGCAGGCAAAGCAATGCTTCCTTCAGATTCACTTTCTACCTCAACTTTTGATGACATTGTTGTTTCTAAATCACTTGCTGAAACCGTAAGATTAGACTGGTTTAGTTCAAACAAAAAATTGTCTAAAATGGGTAGGGTGTTGCTGCTATTAATAACGCCCCCTAAAACTTGAAGTTGCTTTAGTATATAGGTACTTGATACTATAAATTTCATCTGATGTATTTCGAATAATTAAGTATTACAAATATATCTTAATCGCTTGTTTTTATGAAACAAACTTATTAACAAATCGCAAAACCTAATTTATCAGTTTCAAGCGTATTTACGCTTTCTAATGTAATTAAAAATCAATCCAAAAATACCCAATAAGAATAGTGGTAAAGCGATATTGGTTAATTGCCATATAGTTTTTTGTTCTTCAACTTTTTCTGAATCCAAAAAAGCTACTTCGATTGACTTAGTTCTAATGTTTATAAGTCCAGTATCGTCTAAAAGATAATTAACAGCATTCAGCAAAAACTCCTTATTACCAAATGTGCGCCCTGACATACGTTCAAAACCAAGTTGAAGAGGTCTTCCGCGAGAGACTTCATTTTTAATAACATCTCCATCAGATATAATTATCATTTTAGACTGTTGCCCATTGTCTATAAAACTTTCAATCTCAAAAGGTAATATTCTGTTTTTATAAACCGATTTAAATTCTCCTTCTAATAATACTGCTAAGGTTTGTTTCCCTTGATTATAATTTTCTTCATCAGGTTTTTGCGTCACAGAAGCTAGAGAGATACTTTTTAATGGACCTTCAAGTTTAGTGCGCTCAGAACTTTGAAGTAAAATAGTTTTTCTGATATTATTTTTTAAAGTATCAATCTGACTTGCAAAATCAAACTTTACCAAATCGACATTATTACTTATCGGATGTTTGTTATTTGATGTTGCCAAAGGTGAATATTGCCATTGTACAGGCTGAAATTGTGTATTGTTTCCTTCACCAATCGTTAACGGAATAGGTGCAGAATATAAATCCTTAACTAAGTTATGATTGATTCGGGCTCCATATTGAAAGAAAAAATCCTTAAGATTTAATTCTTTTGATAAACTCACAGAAGCACCAGCATCGTTATACAAACTGTCTTTGTCCATAAAAATTGCTTCTGATAACCACAAACTATTTCCGCCAGACATGGTGTATTGATCTAAAACTAATTTTTCATTTTCAGTAAAAGCTTCAGTAGGTTTTGCTGAAATAATAAGATCATAGGATTTTATTTTATTTAATGTGGATTGAGGATTAGTTGCTACTGAGTCTAGAGTAAACTGAGCCAAATTATAATAAGGCTTTATGGTTTGAAGAAAACCAGCGATATTTATATCGTTTAATTGTCCATTACCTTTTAAAACAGCAATTGCCTTAGATTTTTCTTTTGTCAACTGATTAAAAGCATCGGCAAAATTGTATTCTAATAGCTGGATAGAATTAGTAATTTGGGTTTGTAAGTCCTCTGTAACACTCTTTTTGAATAGAGGAATTTTAACCGTACGCTCTTTATAACTTGCAAATCCCCATGGAAAAAGTAGTTCTTGCGTAATTTTACCGTTTAATTTTTTACTATTGACATAAGGTTCTAAACCAGTCTTGGTCAATTCTCGTACTATATTTTCACGATTGGTTTCATCTGCTAAAGGATCAATGTAATTCACTTTTACCAATGAATTTATAGTCTGAAACTCTTCAATGAGTTGTTTTGTTTCCGTTTGCAATAATTTAAAATCGGACGGTAAATTGCCTTCTAAGAAAACATCAATAATTAAAGGCGTGTCGACGGAGTCAACAATATCTTTTATTGTTTTAGAAAGTGTGTAGCGCTTATCTTTTGTTAAATCAAACCTTTTAAAAACGGAATTACCTATGATATTGAACAATATAACTGCTGCAAAAATAGAAACTATAAATAAGATTTTCGATTTATTCATCTGTATCAAACGTCAAAGGTTCGTTATAGGTTCTTAAAGCTTCAACTTTATTATTAATAAATGTGATTTCGACATTTCCTTTTTCGTCATTAAAAGCACCAGGTTCTATTCCTAATCCATAATTCCATTTATTGTCGTCATGGGATTTTTTAGCATCATCCCATGTTAACCATTCAGCTTTACCTAAAAGTGTTTCGATTTCAGTTTTTGACTTTCCTTTTAAGGTGTCGGTATCTATTGTGGAATCTATCATTTCATATCGTAATGCAGGTTTTTCTGACCAAGCTTCAGCATCAAAATACTTTTGATGATGGTAATTGCTTATGATATTTACGAAAGGATAAAACATGTAAAAATAAACAAGTGGTGTCATTAATAAACTTATTAATACGATAAGCCATTCTCTTTTGTCAACTGTTTTTAAAAAGAGGTAGAGTAGTACAAAAACAAATATCATAAAGATGACTAAAAGTGGTGTGATAATCATATTAACTCTTTTTGATATTAAGTTTAGTCATGGCAATAAAAAAAGCAGAAACACTGATAAAATAAATTAAATCTCTTGTATCGATAACACCACGACTCATACTTTTATAATGCGAGGACATTCCAAACGACTCTAGATCAAAAGATCCCAACAAGTTGTAACTCGCAATACCATCAAAACCAAAATAAAAAATAAAACAAATAAAAATAGCGATGATAAATGCAACAATTTGATTGTCGGTTATACTTGAAGCAAATACACCAATCGCAGTGTATGAGGCAACTAAAAACAATAATCCAGAATAGGAGCCAAGTGTACTTCCTACATCTAGATTACCTTCTGGATTACCGAGTTTACTTACAGTATACACATAAAGTAAAGTTGGAACTAAGGCCATGATGATCAATAAAAATGCACCGAAATATTTACCTAAAACAATTTGAAGAAGTGAAATAGGTTTTGTCAATAACAACTCTAATGTACCTTGTTTCTTTTCATCACTAAAACTACGCATTGTTACTGCTGGTACTAGAAAAATTAGAATCCAAGGTGCTAATAAAAAAAAAGCTGATAAATCTGCATAACCATTATTAAGAATATTAAATTCTCCTGTAAACACCCATAAAAACAGACTATTAAGTACTAAAAATACAGCAATAACCAAATAACCAATTGGTGAAGCAAAGAAGGTATTTATTTCTTTTTTTAGTATAGCTAACATTATTATAAGTATTCAGTAATTAGTTAATCTAAACGCGCCAATTTGTCCACACTCCAAGCCTCAGGTTTTCCGTTGAACATTTTTTTTGTTTTTGCCCAAATTCCGTTAAATAATTCTGAGTTTCGGTAATTATCCAAATCTTTTTCTGACTTCCAATGACTATAGGTAAAAAACAAATCTGTATTATTTTGATCTCTATATAATTCTAAAAAATTACATCCTTCAAACGCTCGTATGCTAATTTTATTGGCTTCAAAATTAGCTAAAAATGAATCAGTATTTTCGGGATTTATACTAAGTTTTACAATTCGTACTAACATTTTAAAGCTTTTCAAAAGTTACTGTTACTGTATCCATATCTTTTAAACCCATAAGAGTTGATGCACTACCTACAGTACTACAATTACTTTTATATACTGCAATTTCTAAATAATCGGATGCATTAAACACTACTAATGCTTTTCCTTCATCATTGCGTTTATCTTCAGGAATTTCGAAATTAATAATATCGCTGTAATGGTTATGCACTTTTTTGAATTTATAATTCCTAGCTGCGATTTCATAATTTCTTGTTTTCTGTACAGCTTCAAAAAATTTGCGCTTAATGTTAGTAATTACATTTCCGTAATTATCAACATGGATAACTGTACCAATAATTTGATTTTTTTCGTCGTTAACAAAAGGTTCTAAATATTTAATTGGTTTTATATTGTTAATAACTTTCCCTATGACTTCCAGAGTTCCGCCACGTGCAATATGGCAAGCCACTTTCACAAAAACATCCAAAACAGGGAAGCTTGTTTGTATTTTATCATGGATGTTTATCTCAACAATTTTTTCAGGAGCAATATCTTGACAAATCATACTCATAATGCCATTGTTTGCACAGATAAAATAATGGTCATCTAATTTAACGGCTATATGCTTGTTTTCTGGACTAAGCTCAGAATCAATACCAATAATATGTATGGTTCCTTTCGGAAAACTTTGATAAGCATTCTGGATAGTATAGGCCGCTTCAATAATATTAAAAGGTGAAATGGAATGTGAAACATCAACAATTCTAACATCAGATAGCTCACTATAAATAGAGCCTTTTACAGCACCAGCGAAGTGGTCTTTTTCTCCAAAATCAGTAGTTAAAGTTATTATTGGCATTCGCTGATTGTTAATATTTTTTTAAACGTTGGAGTAATTAAATTATTAGATTTGTCATAGCACAAAGCTAATAAAATTGAACTGATATATTCATTAAAAATAATTCGCTTTTGAACGAACTTATCCTTGAACTTGAAGAAATTTCTCCTAAAGAATTTTTTGGTGCTCAAAACACCAATATTGCACTTTTAAAAAAATATTTCCCAAAACTAAAAATTGTAGCCCGCGGCAATAAAATAAAAGCCTATGGTGACGAAGAGCTCCTTGAAGAGTTTGACCGAAAGATGACTATGCTGATGAAGCATTTTGCCAAATACAACAAACTAGATGAAAACGTTATTGAGCGTGTGCTTACAAGTCATTCAAGTGATGATTATGCAACATCTAATAAAAGTGGTGAAGTTTTGGTTCATGGCGTTGGCGGAACTTTAATAAAAGCGCAGACAGCAAATCAACGTAAGTTGGTCGAGAGTATGCATAAAAATGATATGGTTTTTGCAATTGGACCAGCTGGTACAGGTAAGACCTACACAGGTGTTGCTCTGGCTGTAGCAGCCTTAAAAAGCAAACAAGTAAGACGTATAATTTTGACGCGACCTGCTGTAGAAGCTGGTGAAAACTTAGGTTTTTTACCTGGTGATTTAAAGGAAAAATTAGATCCGTACATGCAACCATTATACGATGCATTACGCGATATGATTCCTGCTGAAAAGCTAGACAGCTATATCGAAAAAGGAGTTATCCAGATTGCGCCATTGGCATTTATGCGTGGTCGAACCTTAGATAATGCTTTTGTTATTTTAGATGAAGGTCAAAATACTACGCACAATCAAATGAAAATGTTTCTAACGCGAATGGGTAAGAATGCTAAGTTTTTACTAACTGGTGACCCAGGACAAGTAGATTTGCCTCGTCGAACTATTTCGGGATTAAAAGAAGCGCTTTTGGTTCTTAAAAATGTCGAAGGAATTGGTATGATTTATTTAGACGATAAAGATGTAATTCGTCATAAATTAGTCAAGAAAGTAATTTCAGCTTACAAAGAAATTGAAAATAGAGATTAATGAGTAATACAATAATAGATACTAACTTCAACTTTCCTAACCAGAAAAATATATATAAAGGAAAAGTAAGAGAGGTCTACAATATCGACGGCAACCAATTGGTAATGATTGCTACAGACCGTCTTTCGGCTTTTGATGTAGTTATGCCAAAAGGAATTCCATTTAAAGGACAAATTTTAAATCAGATTGCTACTCAAATGATGAAAGCTACTGAGGATTTGGTGCCAAATTGGTTGGTTGCCACTCCTGACCCTAATGTTGCAGTAGGTCATTTATGCAAGCCTTTTAAAGTAGAAATGGTTATCCGTGGATATATGTCTGGTCATGCGGCTCGTGAGTACAAATTAGGCAAACGAATGCTTTGTGGTGTTTCTATGCCAAATGGTATGAAAGAGAATGATAAGTTTCCAGAGCCAATTATTACACCTGCCACTAAAGCAGAAATGGGAGACCATGACGAAGATATTTCTAGAGAAGATATTTTAAAACGCGGCATTGTTTCCGAAGAAGATTATGTTGTTTTAGAAGATTATACCCAAAAACTATTTCAACGTGGGACACAAATCGCTGCAAAAAGAGGTCTCATTTTAGTGGACACCAAATATGAATTTGGAAAAACTAAAGATGGAAAGATTGTCTTAATTGACGAAATACATACACCAGATTCCTCACGTTATTTTTATGCCGATGGTTATAAAGAGCGTCAAAGTAGAGGTGAAGCCCAAAAGCAATTATCTAAAGAGTTTGTACGTCAATGGTTAATTTCTAATGATTTTCAAGGATTAGAAGGACAGATTGTTCCGCATATGTCAGATGAATATATCGAAACTGTAAGCGATCGATATATCGAACTTTACGAAAATATTACTGGACAAACTTTTATAAAAGCAGATGTCTCAAATATTCAAGAGCGAATCGAAGCTAATGTGTTAAAATATCTTCAAAACTAAAATCCAATTGTACGTTCTGTCTGGCGATTAGCCATATTCAACACATCATTAAAAAGAAAATCGGTGACTTCTGTAATACATCTTCGCATAGGTATGCCAGACCAACTATGCGTACCGCTATTAATTGAAAATAGATAATATGACTTTCCTAAACCTTTTAATCGGTCTGCTATAGCTCTAGAGCCATTTAAAATCATGTATCCTTTTGCATCCGGACTACAATAGTGATGTGCGGCTATATGATATGGCACTAAATTGTCATTGGTACCATGAAAAAGTTGTGTTGGTATTGCTTTGTCCATATTTATTTGGTCTAATGTTGTTATAGCACCAGCCATACCAATAACCCCAGCGAGTTTAAATCTCTTTGGAAGAATTTTGTTATTGTAGACATAAGCTAAGTGTAAAACAGCTTCTGCACCAGCGCTTGTACCAGATATAACTATTTTATCTTTATCAATATTAAAGGTTGACATATTTTTAATAATATGTTTTATTGCATAACTCACATCTTCTGCAGCAGTATCAAAGGCTTTAATTTTATCTTCGGTTTTTGTGTTGCAATCAAACCCTTTCCGTTTCATAATCAAACGATAGGATATAGAAGCAACAGCATATCCTTTTTCTGCCATAGCATTTGCAAATTTTTTTGTGTTTTTATCATTACGTACGCCACTAGAAAATCCACCACCATGTACATAGACTAAAAGTGGTAACTGTTTTTCGACACCTTGCGGTTTGTAAAAGTCTAGTTGAAGACTATCTTTCCTATCGAATTTATGATAAGTGTGCGTTGTTTTTTCGACTGTATACAAGGAATCTATATATTCCGTTTGGGCTAAAGAGAACTGTAAGTTTAATAAAAGTACAAAGAGAGTTAATATATGTTTCATAAATCTATATGTGACTATACTTTAGGTTTTCCTTTCAATTTGTATAACAATTGTCTCAATTTTCCATAAAAATTGGCGTTAGTTTTCACATAATAAAATGAAATAAAACAAACCACAATCAGAAACAAAGCGGCTCCAAAAACAGCCTGCCAAGGTGAAAGATTTTTACCAATCAATTGACTTAAACCAAACCCCGTAAAACTTCCATAAATAATAATAAAATGAATCACATAAATAGAAAGTGTTTTTTGACCAATCTTTAATAACAATGGCGGTTTTAGATAGCGTTCTAGACCATAAAAGATGGCCAAATAGATAAATACGTTACCCAATCTTGTAAATAGATAATTATAATTCGCCGAATCTAAAAATAGTTGAATATCAGTCCACTTTTTTAAGTAAAATAGTGTGTGAGAAGACCATTCAATCAAAAAATAACCGAGAATAAAAAACACAGAAAGTGTCACCGGTTTAAAGTTAGGTTTCTCTAAATATCTATAAAATGCTGTAGCAATACAGGCACCAAAAGACATATAACCAAACCACGGAATAATAGTAAACACCGAGCCGTTGGCTTTGGATACATAATTTGCAAATATAAGCGGTACATTTTCTAATGTCAAACCTCTATACAAAGGCTCACAAACAAAAATAGTAAAGCCAACTATTAAAGTTATAATAGAGAAAACAGTAGTATTCTTAAAACAGATATAATACAAGCCAACAATACTAATTAGTGATAGACCAATAATTTGTAATACATCAATAACTAAAAAATAAGTATCAAAATAACCAGTCAGCCAACTTAAAAACGGCATACGCAACAAATAACCAATACCAATAAGCATAAGACCACGGTTAAGACCTTTACGCATGCGTTGTTTCTCAGTGCCTTTTTCTCTAGCTTTTAATAAAAGATAGGTGAATATTAAACCAGAAATTGTAAAAAAAGTTGGTGCTGTTATACCTCTAAAATAGGACCAAATTCTAAAGGCTACATAAGACATATCACGATGCTCTGGTGCCAATAAACTGTCTATAAAATGCCCTTGCAGCATCATTAATATAGCAAATGCACGGACGGCATCAATAAAGTAGAGGCGTTGAGTGGTATTCAAAGTAATTACGTCGGTGACGTAAATATAGGATTTTGGGAATTAATAATATTATGATGTTCGCTTATTGCTTAGATAAATTCAGTTTTAATTGACTTTATCGAATGATAAGCGAAGTTACCTTTTTTTGAGTCAAAAATCAATACGTATAAATACCTAATTTTTGTAATTGCAAGCTCCAATTGTAATCTGTATTTTTAACCCATATGGAAGTACTCGATAATATACTTATTCAATTCTCGTCCCTGGCTTGGGGATTACCATTACTTATTATTTTAATCGGTGGTGGTTTATACCTTATTATTCGTTCACGATTTTTACCATTTCGTTATCTTGGTCACGCGATACAAGTGTTGCGTGGTAAGTACGATGATCCTAATGACCCTGGGCAGATTTCGCATTTTCAAGCTTTAACAACAGCTTTATCAGCAACCGTTGGTATGGGAAATATCTCGGGTGTTGCCGTAGCTATTGCCATTGGTGGCCCGGGTGCTGTGTTTTGGATGTGGGTGAGTGCTGTGATTGGTATGAGTACTAAGTATTTTACATCAACCCTGGCTATTTTATATCGTGGTAAAGACAGCGCAGGAGAGTTACAAGGTGGCCCAATGTATTTTATTGTAGAAGGCTTAGGCAAACATTGGAAACCTTTAGCGGTTTTTTTTAGTGTATGTGGTATGGTTGGTGCTTTACCGGTTTTTAACGTGAACCAATTAACTCAAGCGGTTAATGATATTTTACTTGTACCTAACGGTGTTACAGTAACTAATACTACAAATATTGTTATAGGTTTTGTACTCATTAGCATTACGGGTTTGGTTATTCTTGGAGGTATAAAACGTATTGGTACAGTAGCCAGTAGGTTGGTACCAAGTATGGTATTTTTATACTTTGTATTAGTATTTATCATTTTAGTAACCCATAGTGAGGTTTTAGGCTATTATTTGAAGTTGATTTTTACAGATGCATTTCAGGCTAATTATTTTCCAGATGACCAAACCTTTATGGGTGGTGTTTTAGGAGCTTTAATTCTGCATGGTATAAAACGTGGTGCTTTTTCTAACGAGGCTGGTATTGGGACAGCACCTATGGCTCACGGCGCTGCTAAGACCGATGAACCTGTGAGAGAAGGTTTGGTGGCTATGTTAGGACCAGCAATTGATACTCTAATTGTGTGTACACTTACGGCTTTAGCTATTTTAGTTACTGGTGTATGGGAAACGACAGATAATAATGGTGTGAGTTTAACAGCATCTGCCTTTGCAGATGCGATGCCAGTTTATGGTAAATATGGTTTGTTAGTTTGTATTACAGTATTTAGCATGAGTTCTTTATTCTCTTATTCATACTACGGTACAAAATGTATGTCTTTTTTATTCGGCGCAGAAAAGAAACACTATTATAATTATTTCTATATCCTAAGTATTCTAATTGGAGCAACCACCACTTTGGATATGATGATAAACCTCATTGATGGTGTGTTTGCCTTAATGGCGATACCTACAATGCTAGCTACTATAATTTTAGCACCTAAAGTGATTAAGGCTTCTAAATTATATTTTGAGAAGTTGAAAAACGAATAACTATTTATAATTATGACAGAAAAAGAGAAAGCCAAGTTTTACTGGAAAGAGAACATCAAATATGTTTTGATATTATTACTCATATGGTTTTTAGTATCATTTGTTGCTGGAGTTATACTAAAAGATGCACTGAATACAATTAAGATTGGTGGATTTAAACTTGGTTTTTGGTTTGCGCAACAGGGCTCGATGTATGTTTTTGTCGTTTTGATTTTTGTATATGTTTATTTGATGAATAAGTTAGATAAAAAATATGGTTATGATGCATAGTCTTATTATTTCAGAAACCATAGACGTCCAAACATGGACATATGTCCTTGTAGGCATTACATTTGCGTTATACATTGGTATCGCTATTTGGTCACGAGCAGGTTCTACAAAAGATTTTTATGTAGCTGGCGGAGGTGTTTCTCCTCTAGCAAACGGTATGGCTACTGCAGCCGATTGGATGAGTGCTGCATCTTTTATATCCATGGCTGGTATAATTTCTTTTGCTGGTTATGATGGCGCAGTTTATTTAATGGGTTGGACTGGTGGATATGTTTTACTCGCCTTGCTATTAGCACCATACTTAAGAAAGTTCGGTAAATTTACTGTACCAGATTTTATAGGTGATCGCTATTATTCTAAAACAGCACGAGTTGTTGCCGTATTTTGTGCTCTATTAGTTTCCTTTACATATGTTGCGGGTCAAATGCGAGGTGTTGGGATTGTATTTTCACGTTTCTTAGAAGTAGATATTAATACTGGCGTTATTATCGGAATGCTAATCGTCCTTTTCTATGCAGTACTAGGTGGTATGAAAGGGATAACTTATACTCAAGTTGCTCAATATTGTGTATTGATTTTTGCCTTTATGGTACCAGCAATTTTCATTTCAATACAAATGACAGGTAATCCAATTCCTCAATTAGGATTTGGAAGCGAATTAGCTGATGGTTCAGGTACATTTCTCTTAGATAAACTTGATGGATTAAGTACAGAGCTTGGTTTTTCTGAATATACCGAAGGTTCAAAATCTACATTAGATGTCTTTGCAATAACCTTAGCATTAATGGTTGGTACTGCGGGATTACCTCATGTAATCGTTCGTTTTTTTACTGTGAAAAATGTTAAGGACGCAAGAAAATCAGCAGGTATAGCTTTATTACTTATCGTTATCTTATATACTACAGCGCCTGCAGTTGCAGCTTTTGCAAGAACTAATATGATTGAAACGGTTTCAAATAAGACTTATGCAGATGTACCGGAGTGGTTTAAGAAATGGCAAACAACAGGGTTAATTACTTATGAAGACAAAAATAAAGATGGGATTATTCAATATGTAGCAGACGCTAATACAAATGAATTGGTTGTTGACAGAGACATCATGGTTTTAGCAAATCCTGAAATTGCAGAACTTCCTAATTGGGTAATTGCTTTAGTTGCAGCTGGTGGTTTAGCAGCAGCATTATCCACGGCAGCAGGACTTCTATTAGTTATTTCTGCTTCTATATCTCATGATTTGATTAAAAAAATAATAAAGCCAACGATATCTGAAAAATCCGAATTAGTCGCTGCACGTTTATCTGCTGTTGGTGCTGTTTGTGTTGCTGGTTATTTTGGAATAAATCCTCCAGGATTTGTTGCAGCTGTTGTAGCATTAGCATTTGGACTAGCAGCGGCTTCTTTTTTTCCTGCTATAATTCTAGGTATTTTCTATAAAAAAATGAATAAAGAAGGTGCAATTGCAGGTATGATAGTCGGTATTACAGCAATGCTATTATATATGATGAAATATAAACTAGGCTGGTTTGATGATAGTGTACCTGATAAAAGTGAATGGTGGTTTGGAATTTCTCCAGAAGGTTTTGGCAGTATTGCTATGTGTCTTAATTTTATGGTGTCTATAATCGTATTAAAATTTACAAAAGCACCTCCAAAAGAGGTTCAGGATATTGTTGAGAATATAAGAATACCAAGTGGAGCAGGAGAAGCTTCTAGTCATTAAAGAGAATACTAATTGATAATAATTAAAAAAGATGAGTAATTATCATATAAAGCATCTAGAGGAATACTTTCAGGTTTACCGTAAATCAGTAGAGAATCCTGAAAATTTTTGGGAAGAAATAGCAGAAGAGCATTTTGTGTGGCGAAAAAAATGGGATAATGTTCTTAGTTGGGATTTTAATAAGCCAGAAGTCAAATGGTTTGAAGGTGCAAAACTGAATATTACTGAAAATTGTTTAGACCGTCATTTACTCTCTAGAGGAGATAAAACAGCAATTCTTTTCGAGCCAAATGATCCAAATGAAGAGGCACAACATATCACTTACAAGCAATTACATGAGCGCGTTTGTAAAATGGCAAATGTTTTAAAAGGTAAAGGTGTCAAAAAGGGAGACCGTGTTTGTATTTACTTACCGATGATACCCGAATTGGTATATTCTGTTTTAGCATGCGCTCGTATTGGTGCTGTACATTCTGTGGTTTTTGCAGGATTCTCTTCATCAGCATTAGCAACTCGTATTAATGATTGTAATTGTAAAACTGTGATTACAAGCGATGGTTCTTATCGTGGCGCTAAAACTATAGATTTAAAAGGAATTGTAGATAAAGCCTTGGTAGATTGTCCTGATGTTAACTCAGTTTTAGTAGCAAAACGAATTGATTCTGAAAGCAGCATGAAAGAAGGGCGTGATTATTGGTTACAACCACTTTTAGATGAAGCACATGGCGATTGTTCTATTGAAATAATGGATGCCGAAGACCCTCTATTTATACTCTACACTTCAGGTTCAACCGGAATGCCAAAAGGTATGCTACATACTACTGCAGGTTATATGGTATATTCATCTTACACGTTTAAAAATGTTTTTAATTATACTGAAAAGGATGTGTATTGGTGTTCTGCAGACGTAGGTTGGATTACTGGACACAGTTATATTATTTATGGACCGTTAGCAAACGGTGCTACATCGGTATTATTTGAAGGCGTTCCTAGTTATCCTGACTACAGTCGTTTTTGGAAAATTGTAGAAAAACATAAAGTAAATCAGTTCTACACAGCACCAACTGCTATTAGAGCTCTTGCAAAAGAAGGCTTAGAGTATACTCAAAAACACGATTTGTCTTCACTCAAGGTAATAGGTACTGTTGGCGAACCTATTAACGAAGAGGCTTGGCATTGGTATGATGATAATATTGGTAAAAATCAAGCACCGATTGTAGATACTTATTTTCAAACCGAAAATGGTGGAATTATGTTAACACCTATTCCTTATGTAACGCCAACAAAACCAACCTATGCAACGTTACCATTTATAGGAATTCAGCCTTGTTTAATGGATGAAGAAGGCAAAGAAATATCAGGAAATCAGGTTAGTGGTCGTTTGTGTATAAAATTTCCTTGGCCTAGTATTGCAAGAACTATTTACGGTAATCATCAACGTTATAAAGAAACGTATTTCACAGCTTTTGACGGTAAATATTTTACTGGGGATGGCGCATTAAGAGACGAAGTCGGTTATTATAGAATTACTGGTCGTGTAGACGATGTTATTATTGTTTCTGGTCATAACTTAGGAACAGCACCAATAGAAGATGCCATTAATGAACATCCTGCAGTTGCAGAATCTGCAATAGTAGGTTTTCCTCACGATATAAAAGGGAATGCGCTTTACGGTTATGTTATTTTAAAAGAAATAGGCGAGAAGCGTGATCAAGTCAACCTCAGATCAGAAATTAATCAGATTATAACAGAACAAATCGGACCTATTGCAAAGTTGAATAAAATTCAGTTTACACAAGGTTTACCTAAAACACGTTCTGGAAAAATTATGCGACGTATTCTGAGAAAGATAGCTTGTAATGAAGCTGATCAATTAGGGGATATTAGTACATTACTAAATCCTGAAGTGGTTCAGGATATAATGGATAATGTCATTTAAATTTAAGACGCATTAAATTTATTTTCATTTGCCTTTTTTACGATAGCTTTCAAGCGTTCTTTACGTAATAATGCTTCTTGTTTTTTCTTGTTCTTCTTTTGATTCACAAGCCGACTATGCTTAGCCTTATTCTTAGTATTTTTTTCTTGTCCCTTTTTAGCCATTATAATTCTGAAAGCAATTTTATATTACTAATTTCGACTTTTATTCTAATACAATATAAGAATTATGCTAAAAGCAGTATTATTTGATATGGATGGTGTAATTGTAGATACCGAACCTATACACAGAAAAGCCTATTTCAAAATGTTTTCTGATGTCAATATAGATGTTAATGAAGATATGTATACATCTTTTACTGGACAATCCACCATAAATATTTGTAAACGATTAGTAGAACATTTTGGTCTCTGGGATACTCCAGAACATTTGGTAAAACTAAAAAGAAAACATTTTAAATATCTTTTTGAAAATGATGCAGAACTTGCATTGATTGATGGAGTTTTAGATTTAATAAAAGATTATCATTTAAACGGATTAAAACTAGTTGTAGCATCATCAGCGTCAATGCCTAACATTAATCGAATCTTTGAACGATTTGATTTAAACCAATATTTTATGGGTAAATTTAGTGGTGCAGATTTAAAACAATCAAAACCACATCCAGAAATATTCATAAAAGCTGCAGAACACACAGGGTATAAAAAAGAAGATTGTATAGTTATAGAAGATTCAACAAATGGTATTAAAGCCGCACACGCTGCAAGTATATTTTGTGTTGGGTTTAAAAGTCCGCATTCAACACATCAAGATTATACACTAGCTGATATTGTAGTTTCTAGTTTTTCAGAAATTAGTTTTAAAAAAATAAGAGTTTTTTAGGACTTTTTTTAATTTTTATCTTTGTTTTTCTTCCTTTGTTTCTTTTTCTTTTTTCCGTCGTCTTTTTTAAACTTGCCCTCAAGAAAGTCATCAAGTTTTAGGTTGTCACCTTCAGATAACAGTGATTTTAATTCTTTAAAATGCTCTCTTTTGAAACCGTCAAACGCATCTTTTCGCTCCACAGAATTTTCAAATTGGACTTTCATGAATTTTTTGGTTAATTCAAAATATTCTGCCATTGTTTGCTTAGTAATTTCTTTCTGAAAATCATCAGCTTCTAGCGTATCTAGAAAACTTGCGATAAATTCTGCTTGAAGCTCAGCATTCTTTTTCTCGATGTTTGCTTTCTGATTTTCATTTGGTGGTACATTGGGTTGTTGTCTACCCAATCTATTATTACGCATACCTTGGTTTCCAAATTGTGCTGTTGCTGTTGTTGTAGTTAGAATTATACAAACTAAGAATAATACCCTTTTCATAATATAGTTTTTATAGCATCCAAAGGTCTTCCAATGACTGCTTTATTTTTATTAATAACAATTGGTCGTTCAATAAGCTTTGGATTTGCGACCATAGCCTCAATGATTTGAGCGTCATTCAAGTCTTTTCCCTTAAACTCACTTTTCCAGATAGCTTCATTTTTGCGTACCAAATCTATTGGTGATATGTCCAATTTACTTACTATTATTGTTAAATTCTTTATAGTTAATTTATCTTCAAGATATTTTATAACCATAAAATCCTGACCTTCTGCTTCAAGCAACGCCAAGCCTTCACGTGATTTTCTGCATCTTGGGTTGTGTAATATTTGTATCATCGTTTCAACTATCAGTAATTAATGTGCCGTATCTTTTTGCCCCATCATCATCAAATATTCCTTTAAAAATGGTTCAATATCTCCATCCATAACTGCATCTACATTCCCTGTTTCATGTCCAGAACGTACATCTTTTACTAACTTATATGGATGTATAACATAGTTTCTGATTTGACTTCCCCATTCAATTTTCATTTTTCCAGCCTCAATATCATCTCGTTGAGCCATTTGCTTTTGCAATTCTATTTCATACAACTGTGACTTTAGCATTTGCAAAGCCCTTGTTCTATTGTCTTGTTGAGAGCGTGTTTCTGAACATTGAATTTGGATACCAGATGGTTTATGTTTCAATTGCACTTTAGTCTCTACCTTATTCACATTTTGACCACCAGCCCCACTAGAACGTGCAGTTGTAATTTCTAAATCGGATGGGTTGATTTCAATTTCAATAGAATCATCTACCAATGGATATACATAAACTGAAGCAAAACTTGTATGACGTTTAGCGTTACTGTCAAAAGGAGAAATCCGTACCAAACGGTGTACACCGTTTTCTCCTTTTAACCAACCAAAGGCATAATCACCTTGAATCTCTAAAGTAACTGTTTTTATTCCTGCTACATCGCCATCTTGTGAGTTAAGTTCTTTTATTTTAAAACCACTTTTTTCTGCATACATCACATACATACGCATAAGCATACTTGCCCAATCGCAGCTTTCAGTTCCACCAGCACCAGCAGTGATTTGTAAAACAGCACTCAAACTATCACCTTCTTCCGAAAGCATATTTTTGAATTCTAATTTTTCAATGGCATTTACAGAAGCTTCATAACGTGCCGCAACATTTTCCATTGGCGCTTCGTCTTCCTTAAAAAATTCGTATATAACTTCTAAATCTTCGTAAAGTGTTACTGCAGCTTCGTAATCTTTAATCCAACTTTTCTTCTCTTGAAGCGATTTCATGACTGCTTCTGCTTTTTTTGAATCGTTCCAAAAGTTGGGGTCAAAGGTTTGTTCTTCTTCGTTAGCTATTTCAATGCGTTTGGCATCTAAGTCAAAGATACTGTCTCAGTGCGTCGAGACGGGAATTAAGATTTTTTAACTGGTCAGATGTAATCATTAAAACATGTATTTATGCAAATATAAGATGATGGCTTAAAGTGTTGTTATTTTTAAGTAGAATTTTTAGAAATTCCGTAGTTTTATATTTCTAAAAAAACAACTATGAAAGTTATACTTCGTATTATTATTTTATTCCTATTCTGTAATATTCAAGGACAAGTACTTAATAAAAAAGGTCTAAAAACTTACGATGGATATTTTGATTTCTACTATGAAGAATCTTCAGATAAAATTTATTTGAAGGTTAAAAAGCTTGAAGAAGAGTTTTTATACATAAATTCACTAGCCTCTGGAGTTGGTAGTAACGATATTGGTTTAGACCGCGGTCAATTGGGTGGTGAGCGAGTTGTTTATTTTAAGAAAGCAGGAAATAAGCTTTTATTAGTTCAGCCTAACTTAAAATTTAGAGCCAATACCGACAATGCTTCAGAAAAGAAAAGTATTGAGCAAGCTTTTGCTAAATCTGTACTTTTTGGTTTTAAAATAGTTGAGAAAAGAGACGAAAACTACATAATAGATTTAACACCTTTTTTAATGCAAGATACACATGGTGTTTCTGAACGCTTGAAAAGTAGAAGAGAAGGCACTTACAAAATAGATGAGTCTAAAAGTGCTTTAGCATTAGAGCGTACAAAAGCATTCCCTGAGAATGTTGAGTTTGAAGCTATGTTAACCTTTAAAGGTCAACCTACAGGTCGAAATATTAGGAGTGTAACACCTTCATCCTCCTTAGTGACCGTAACGCAACACCATTCTTTTATAGAATTACCAGATAATAATTACAAACCAAGAGTTTTTGATACGCGAAGTGGTGCTATTTCTATGAGTTACATGGATTATGCAACGCCAATCCATGAGGATATCAGAAAACGATTTGTAGTTCGTCATCGCTTAGAAAAGAAAAATCCTGAAGCTAAAGTAAGTGAAGCTGTAGAACCTATTACTTATTATTTAGACCCTGGAACTCCAGAACCTGTACGTTCTGCTTTGTTAGAAGGTGCTCGTTGGTGGAACCAAGCTTACGAAGCTATTGGTTTTAAAAATGCATTTCAGGTTGAGATGTTACCGAGTGATGCAGACCCAATGGATTGCCGTTATAATGTAATTCAATGGGTACATAGAAGTACAAGAGGTTGGAGTTATGGTGGAAGTGTTGTTGATCCAAGAACTGGCGAAATCATAAAAGGGCACGTAAGTTTAGGTAGTTTACGTATTCGTCAAGATTTTATGATAGCACAAGCCTTGATGAATAAACCGTTTGCAGAAAGTGACAATAATTATCAACCTATGTTAGAAATGGCTTTAGGACGTATAAGACAATTAAGCGCTCATGAAGTCGGTCATACAATTGGTTTTACTCACAACTTTGCAGCTAGTGCAAATAACCGTGCTTCAGTTATGGACTATCCTCATCCACAGATTTCTGTAACTAACGAAAATATAGATTTTAGCGATGCATATGCTGTCGGAATTGGAGATTGGGATAAAGTTACTGTAGCTTACAGTTATTCTGAATTTAATAACAGTACTAATGAGAAAGAGGCTTTAAATAAAATATTAAAGGCAGCGACTTTTACTGGTCATCGTTTTATTTCAGATTCTGACGCTCGAGCAGCTGGAGGTGCACATGCTACTGCCCATCTTTGGGATAACGGCAAAACAGCCGCTGAAGGTTTAGAAGATGTTTTAGCATTAAGAAAACAAGCGATTGGAAACTTCTCTAAAGATAATATTAAGAGCTATGAACCATATTCCGTTTTAGAAGATGTGTTTGTGCCACTTTATTTTTACCACCGTTACCAAACTGAAGCAGCAACTAAAGTTATTGGCGGTTTGGATTATAATTATGCGGTGAAAGATGGTGTTGAGTTTACGGTAAAACGGATTGATGCTAAAGAGCAACGCGAAACACTTAATGTACTTTTAGAAACATTATCTGCTGAAACTTTAGCGATACCAAAAGATAAGCTTGAATTATTTCCACCAAGAGCTTTTGGTTATGGTCGTTCTCGTGAATCCTTTAAAGGAAAAACAGGAGTTTCTTTTGACCCATTTAGCGCTGCAAATACAGCCAGTGATATGACTTTAAAATTTCTATTGAATCCACAACGTGCTAATCGGCTGGTGTTACAGCAGAGTTTAGATTCTAAACAGTTATCATTAGAAGAATTGTTAAATAGTATTATTGAGAATAGCTTTAATAAATCCTATAATGATACTTATTTGGGTGAAACTCAGTACCAAATTAATTCAAATGTTTTGAAATACTTAATGAATTTAGCTGTTAACGACCAATCTTACTTTCAAACAAAAGCTATTGTAAATAAAAAAATATCCAAACTTGCTCGCCAATTTTTGAATCTAGAGCCAGCGAATATGCAATACGGTAATATGATAAAAGAGTTTTATGAGCATCCAGAAAAATTTAAATTAGAAGTTTCTCCAAAAATTCCTGATGGATCACCAATCGGGAGTAATATTTGTAACTATAATCCAGAAAACTAATGATAATAGACTTACGTAGTGACACCGTAACAAAACCAACTAAAGGCATGTTGGATACTATGCTAACTGCAGAAGTTGGTGATGATGTATATAAAGAAGACCCAAGTATTAATGCTTTAGAACAGCGTTTGGCTGATATGTTTGGTATGGACGAAGCCTTATTTTTTCCAACAGGTAGTATGGCTAATCAAGCTGCTCTAAAATTACATACCAATCCAGGTGAGCAAGTCATCTGCGATAAATACGCACACATTTATAATTACGAAGGTGGTGGCGCCTCTTTTAATAGTGGCATCTCTTGTAAATTGGTTGATGGTCATCGCGGTATGTTTACTGCAGAACAAGCTGAAGCCTCTATAAATCCACCAGATTTTTACCATAGTCCATTAACATCTTTAATAGCGGTTGAGAACACTACCAATAAAGGTGGTGGCGCATGTTGGGATTTTGAAGAGTTGAAAAAATTACGTCAAGTAGCTGCTAATCATGGATTAGGCTATCATTTAGATGGCGCTCGCTTATGGAATGCACTTATAGTAACAGATCAATCACCAAAACAGTATGGCGAATTATTTGATACCATTACTGTGTGTTTGAGCAAAGGTTTGGGTTGCCCAATG
>ERZ1046568.997-NODE-997-length-21010-cov-12.578525_pt1 | contig 21010 bp, 19 predicted proteins | sample MGYA00383092_ERZ1046568 | MGnify/ENA primary metagenome ERZ1046568 (study PRJEB29581, sample SAMEA5548362) | metagenome | biome: marine; feature: coastal; material: water | depth 1 m | study: Short-term variability in the microbial, nano- and picoplankton... | reverse complement strand
CCGCAAGCGTGATCGCCCAGACTTTGGGATTTACGGCCTGAAACAGAACTGCCTGTCGAAAAGTAAATGGGCACCCGCGGTCTTGTGTTCTTTCAGTGCGCCCTGCCAAGGCTGTCTGCCATGCCAGCCACAAAACCCAAAGAGCGGCCCCTATTTGAAACAGCAGTTTCAGTGCCGGTAAGGCCAGCAGAAGTGTACTCAGCCCAAGTGCGCTTCCAGCGGCCAACATTCCAGTCCCAAACGGAACGCCAATCAGGTGTGGTATCGTTGCCATGAACCCAAACCTTGCACCCGACGCGGTCAGCATAACGACATTTGGGCCAGGCGAAAACAACCCAGCCAGTACAAATAAAAACAATGGAAGAGTTTCGGCTATCAATAGCTTTCTCACAAACGACAAGGCAGCTGCTGCAGAGGTGCAGCACCTACGAAATATGTTATATCAAATATTAAGTTGAGCAACACTCTGGAAAGCCAAAGCGCGCTCTCTAGAAACCGGACCACCAGTGTCAGACCGGACAACTGCCGTATCACAAACGAGATGATGCCGCGAAAGATCTATTGGATCTTCACCTCAGGCGGAGCGACAGCCTTAAGATAAAAGAGCGCAAAACCAAAGGGTGACGTCAAGAAAGAGGTTACAGGTTGATGGCAATCAGGATTGCTTACCAATACACGACATCAAATCGCGAGACATAATCGCCAAAGTCCAATTGTGCGATAATGGGTGCGAAGACGGGCAGTACGATCAGCGTGATCTCGATCCAGTCAAAGAGGAACCCCAACACAAAGACTAAACCAAGCAGCAGGAACAACAAACCCCATGGGCTAAGACTCTGCTACCAAACAAATAAGGACTCGCATCGAATTTCTTGCATAGCCTCAATCCATGCGCTCAATAATTGGCGCCACTCGGCGAGAGCAGCGGCTCGGTATAGCTTGAAACTGATGCGTGAGTAGAGATGCGTGCGCCGACAAAACTACACACGAATGAATTCACCACGTTAATGCTAAAGCCCCGTGGTCCGAGACGCGAGGCCCTGGGATTGGGGGGTGCGGTCCATAATCCTGAATCTCAACTATAGAGATCAGGCGCAGTAACCCCTGATTAACTCTGTTTTGATCTGATGTTTCATTGTGAGTAGCGTTGTGGGTAGAGATTTTATCTTATTATAAATATAAATCAAATCAGCTACTTAATTGGTATATACGGCGGACCGAGGAGGTGTTCATCTCCGTCTACATCCACCAGTAATCAGCTAACTCTATGTAATTAATGGATACCGCATACCTCAGTTCACTGCAAGAAGGCGCATATTGGTGAGTAATCTGGTCAGTAATGCATGACCCCCTGCAAGTGCCACCCCACCCCCTAGGGATGCCGAATATGAGCCTGACCTGCGATTGGTGGCTGGAGTTCGTAAACTGGCAGTATGCAGCTTATGTGGGAAGCGTTGACAGAGTCAATTGTCCAGAGTGCGAGGGTTGCGCAGGACATTAGGCTTTAATACGGTTTGGTCCACGATGTTGGTGAACGATGGTACTGAAAGGACAATAGATTGACGCAGGACACTGTTATGGATGTGCCACCGGAAAAGGTTGACCTCGCTGTCACGGTTGGTCTTGCGGTAAAGCGCCAAAGAGAGATTGCGCATATCTCGCTGCGCAAGCTGGCCGAACTTTCAGGTATTTCTTCCGCAATGGTGTCGCGGATCGAAAACGGCCAGGTATCCCCATCGCTGACGACACTGGAAGCGCTTGCCAGCGCGCTGTCACTTTCGGTAGTCACCTTCTTTGCCGATTGCGCTCAGACATCGGATGTCACCCACGTGAAGGCGGGCCAGGGATTGCCGGCCACCCGCAGCTTTGCCGATCATCAGCATGAATTTCAAATCCTGGGACGCCACCGCAAGAATCCGCTGGATTTTGAAGCAGCCTCCGTCACTATTGAACGGCTTAAGGACGCTACGCACCCCAAGTACATCAACCGCGGCTATGTCTTTTTGACGATCACCAAGGGCGAGTGTGTTTATCAGTGCGGCGACAAGGATTACCCTATGACACTGGGCGATTCACTCAGCTTTGACGCGGAACTGCTGCATGGCGTCAAAGAGGTGGTGACCAAATCGGTTACTTTCACCACCATTTCAGCCAAAATCGCCTAAAGCGTCTGGTCTTTTACCCGAATCATCGCGGGACACAAATGCCCCGAGAATGCCGAAGGCGAGGTAGGGTATTTGTTTTCAAGTTTTTGGTCAGGCGATCTGAAGATTATGCGGCATTTTCTACCGTGATCTCATGCTTGCGGCGCGCCACAAAGTCCGTCAGCTGATCTTCCACGCCCATGTCGAGCGGCGAAGTTTGAAACCAATCCTGATCATATCAGCCCGCAGTTCGCTTATCTGATCACGGTAGGTCAAACGGTCGATAAAAACGCCTATCAACAGGCGCTTCAAACCCGTGACCGGGCAAACATTCTTTTGAACGCCCTGATGGGGGACGTTGATGCCTTGCTGGTACCTTCCGCCCCCGGCCCCGCGCCAGAAGGATTAGGGGCGACGGGCGATCCACTCTTTTCAAGGATGTAGAATTTGTTGCAGGTGCCAACCGTGGCGCTGCCCTATCGGGCGACGATGCGCATATGCTGGCCATTGCGAAATGGGCCGAACGCGCGTACGCAGTGCGCCTCTCTTAGGTCATCATCTTTGCTGAACTTCGCCGCCACAACCCTCCGATCTCCACGCGGGCAATCCGGGTCGCGATCCACAGTGCGACTGCCAGACCGCTGAGCACGGCACAGGCGACGCCAAGCCAGACACCGTATTCCTCAAAGCCCCAAATGCCAACAAAGATCCACACGAAAAAAGCAACGCCAAACCCCTGCCGGTAAAGGCTGATCCAGACGGTCCAGACCGGCCGCTTCAAAGCCTGCAGGAACGAATTGACAGAAAACAGTATCATGTAGGCAGGCAATAGTAGGCTGTCCACGCGCAAATAGGCAACGCCCACGCGGATTACTTCGGAATCGTCCGAGAACAGCATGAGAAAATATCGGCCAAATAACCACAAGATCGGGCAAGAGATCACCGCCATGACCAGCCCCACTTTCCAGCAGAAAAACAAGGCTTCGCGCACACGACCATACTGCCGCCCACCAAAATTCTGTGCCGCGATGGGCAGCAACGCGCCAGTCACACCGAGAATGGGCAGCAGCAAGATCTGTTCAAGCCGGATGGCGATGCCATAGCCCGCGAGCGCAGGTTCTCCGAACCCCTTCAGCGCGAATTGCATCACAAAGCCGGACAGAAACATCACCAACATCGCAACCGCTGTGGGCATCGTCTGCAGGCCAATGGTGCCGAAACGGGCGGGATGCGGCACAAAATGCGCGGGCCTGATGCGCGCCATGTTTCGGCGACGCAGCACCTGTATGATCATATAGATCATCACCCCAAACTGGCTGAGCACAGTTGATGCCGCCAGCCCGTCAAACCCCATGCCCGGTATCAGCCCGGGCAGGCCAAATATCATTAATGGATTTAACGCAACATTGGCAAAAAAGGCAACCATGAGCGCACGTTGAAATGACTTACTGTCGCCATGCGCCTGCAAAATACCATTGCAGCCAAACGCCAGCAGAAAGGCGGGCAAAGCAAACGACAGAACCAGATAGTACCTGATTCCGGCGTCCCGATAGGTGCCCGGTTCACTGACCAGCTTGATGGCAAAGGGTCCGTACCAGAAGCCCGCAACGGCAAGCAGGATCGCCACGACAAGACCAAAGCTCATGCCCTGTGCGGCGAATCTGCGGGCCTCCTTGCGCTGACCTGCCCCAAGTGTATTACCCACCAGCGCGCCCATGGCCGCCCCCAGACCAAAACCAACAGACATGGCGATGTAAAATGCCTGATACCCCAGCGCTAACCCGGCCTGCGCACTGGTGGACAGCATCCCGGCAAAGTACATGTCAACGACATTATAAAGCGTGTTGAACAACATGCCCAATGCGGCCGGTACGGCAAGAATGCGAAAATGGGTAGCAATGGATCCTTTCGTCAGGTCAAGATCAATGGGGGCTGCCATAAGACGTCAGAGTCTTTCAGCCTGAACTGACAGAAATTCGAATTTGGCGCTGAGAACCTCGGCAATGCCGTGGTTCAGTTCTGCATCCACGCTGATCGAATCCCCAGACCGAAGAATGTGACGGGTCCAGCCATACTGATAAACAGCCTCACCCTGCAAAACCTGAATGAAAACAACTCCGTAACCGACGTAAGTCGGCGGCTTCCCATCATCCCGCAACAGCGTGACCCGGCGCGCGATGAAATGCAGATCCTTGCGGGAATGCGTCGCAAGATTGATGTACTCGTGCTTGTGCTCTTCCGAGATCCGGGTTGAACGTAACCCTTGCCCCTTGCGGACAAGCGTATAATCGGTGTGATCCGTTCGTGCCGCCCGAAACAGCGATACGATGGGCACTTCCAACGCCTCGGCCAGCGCCGCCAGTGTCCCGATGGAGGGAGAGACCAGACCGTTTTCGATGCGGCTGACCATAGCGGCGGAGATGCCCGACTGGTCTGCGATCCATCGCGCCGATTGGGACCGCTGCTGCCGCAGTTCTTTTAGCGAAGCGCCAATGGCCTTGTCGATCTTCTTGCCTGGCGCATCATCTGGCATACCGCTTCAGTCTTTCTTGTAGTAACCGACAACATCACCTTTGGTCGTTACCCCAAGCCCGTTCAACAAACGGTTAGCATAGTTGAAGTAGCAGATGATCTGATTGATCTCGAGAATCTCCCCATCGTCCCAGCCTGCCGCACGCATTGGCACAATGTCCGCTTCCTGCATTTTTGCTGGTGTGCAGGTCAGTTTTTCAGCATAGCGAAGCGCCTCCAGCTCTTTGCCGTCAAACCCCGCATCGGGGGTGCGATTTTGCAACGCCGCCTCAATCTGATCTGCGCGTTGCTCACAGCCAACAAGGTGGCGCACGTTGCTCCAGTGATTGGCGTAAGAGTAGGGGCATTCGTTCAGGACGGAAACATAGGAACTGATAACCTCCTGAAACCACATCGGAACAATGTTATCCTGATCGTGCAGGCAGGCCCGGTAAAGGATCACATGGCCGTTCATGGTGCTGGGCCGCAGTGAATGAACCCGCATCACATTGTCCACCGTTCCATGCGGCGTTTTCGCCAGATTAAAAGCATCCTGCAATGTTGCATCCGCGTCCTCATCCGAGATCATCTTGATCCATGCAGACATCTTTGATCCTTTCGCTATCACAGACCGACATCGCCATCACTGGCGCAAGCGGACAGATTTATATTGACAGGTTTTGCACATTAAGCAACAATATTAACTAGCACGCAACTCTTGCGTTTTCCAGGGATGTGTTTTCCGAAGGCATTGCCGCAAGGATCTGCCAACGCAGAAACAGGGTCGTGGACGGCGCAGGACAACGCTGCGTTACGCAGACCACAAGAGAGGCCATTCGTGAACACGTCAGACCCCATGATCCATGTTGCGAACCTTGACAAGTTCTACGGCACCTTTCACGCCTTGAAAGACGTGAACCTGGATGTGCAGCAAGGCGAAAAAGTCGTCATCTGCGGGCCCTCGGGCTCAGGTAAATCCACACTGATACGGTGCTTCAACGGATTGGAATGGCACAATTCCGGCACGCTGGTCATCGACGGCATTGAAGTGCACGAAAATTCCAAAAAGATACGCGATCTGCGTCAGGAAGTCGGCATGGTGTTCCAGCAGTTCAACTTGTTCCCGCATCTAACCGTGCTGGAAAACCTGACCATCGGCCCCATGAAGGTTCGCAAAATCAGCCAGGCCGAGGCTGAGGCGACCGCGCGCAATTACCTAGAACGCGTGCATATCCCAGAACAAGCCGACAAGTACCCTGCGCAGTTGTCCGGCGGACAACAACAGCGGGTCGCGATTGCGCGCTCGCTCTGCATGGAAACCCGGATCATGCTGTTCGATGAACCGACCTCCGCCCTTGATCCGGAAATGATCAATGAGGTGCTAGATGTGATGGTCGGCCTTGCCGACACCGGCATGACGATGGTTGTCGTCACTCACGAAATGGGATTTGCGCGCAAGGTCGCGGACACGATGATGTTTATGGAAGAAGGCCAGATCGTCGAAATCTCTCCACCCGATAAGTTCTTTACCAATCCATCCAGCGAGCGCTGCCGGATGTTTCTCGATCAAATTCTGGAACACTGAGATGAGCACGGTCGATCAACTCGGGCTCAAAGGGGCAGCACTGCCACTGCAGTCCCCGATTCAGAGGTTCTTTGGCTCAACCCCGGTTTCCGTTGCGATCTACCTGATTATCATCGGCGTGATCTGCTGGGGATCCTACACCGGTGCCCAGAACATGGGGTATAACTGGCAGTGGTACCGCGTGCCACAATACCTCTACAGCTTCACCGACGATGGCTTTCAATTGGGTGAATTGCTGATCGGGCTGGGCGCGACATTGCAACTGTCCCTGACGGCCTTTGCGCTTGCGACGGCACTTGGCTTGCTTGTAGCGCTTTTGCGGTTGTCGGGGCTGGTGATCGGGTCCGCCGTTGCGGTGGCGTTCCTGGAATTCATCCGCAACATCCCGCTGCTAGTGCTGATTTATCTATTTTACTACGTGCTTGGGCCGATCTTCAAATTCGATCGCTACACCGCGTCGATCCTGACGCTGGCCGTGTTCCATTCGGCCCTGATCTCGGAAATCCTGCGTGCGGGCATCAGCGCCGTCGCGCAGGGCCAGTGGGAAGCTGCGAAATCCATTGGGATGTCCACCGGCCAGACCTATCGCTACATCATCCTGCCGCAATCCGTGCGTTTCATGCTGCCGCCAATGACGGGTGAAGTCGTGCACCTGGTCAAATCCTCGGCTATCGTCAGCGTCATCGCGGTGGCAGAACTCACGACTTTTGGCCGCAACATCATTTCCGACACCTATATGAGCTTCGAAATCTGGTTCACTGTTGCCATCGTCTACATGGTCGTGACGCTGATCCTGTCCGTCGGCGTGAGCTATCTGGAGCGGAGATATGCCGTCGATCAATAACGAATCCGCTCAACCACAACCAAGGAGGAACTTATGAAACTGCCAAAGAAATTAATGGGAATGGCGCTGGCTGCCACAGCCGCACTGGGCCTTGCCGTGCCCGCAAGCGCGCAAGATCAATCCGTGATTGAGACGATCAAACAGGATGGTGTGATCCGCATCGGTCTATCTTTGTTCGTGCCATGGTCCATGCGCAACAAGAACGGCGATCTGATCGGCTATGAACTCGACGTCGGGCGCAAGCTGGCTGAAGATATGGGCGTTGAAGTCGAATTCACCCCTACCGCATGGGATGGCATCATTCCCGCGCTGGTCTCCGGCAACTTTGACGTGATCATCTCGGGCATGTCCTATACGCCGCAGCGCAACCTGACGGTCAATTTCTCGAACCCCTATGCCTTTACTGGACTGGCCATTCTGGCCAACAAGGACATGACTGCAGGGATGTCGCTGGAGGATATGAACTCTCCTGATGTGACATTCGCAGCTCGGCGTGGGGCAACACCGGCGGTCGTCATCGCCGAAAAATTCCCCAAAGCCAAGCTGCTGCTTTTTGATGAGGACGGTGCCTCAACCCAGGAAGTGCTGAACGGCAACGCACATGCCACGATGGCCTCCCAGCCGACACCCAACCGTGAGGTCGGGCGCAACCCGGATGTTCTGACTGTCATCGAAGCACCGCTCTTTGATCCGCGCGGCGAAGGCTTTGTGATGCGCAAGGGTGATCCTGACGCGCTTAACTACTTCAACAATTGGATTGCCCAGCAATGGCGTACTGGTTGGCTGGAAGAGCGCCACAACTACTGGTTTGCCACAGAAGACTGGGCCGACCAGGTCGCGCAATAACTTCTCGACTTCCGGGGGCGGCAGACCGCCCCCGGACCAACTTGGGTGCCCAACGTGCAGAAATTCTTTTCCAGACTAAGATGGCCTGACTATCTGATCGTGGCGGTGCTGATCGTCTTTTTCGGATATATCTGGTTCTCCATCGAGGGCACGCTGAACTACAAATGGCGGTGGGAGCTGATCCCCAGCTACATCATCGGCTGGCATTCGGGACGCGAGGAATATTTCGCCAACCTGCTGTTGCAGGGTCTGATGGCCACCATTCGCATCAGCATCTACGCCAGTATTCTGGCGCTGATCCTTGGCACCATCCTTGGAGTCGCGCGCTGCTCTGCCAATCTGACTGTGCGCATGCTGGCGCGCACCTACCTTGAATTCCTGCGCAACATTCCGCCGGTTGTGGTGGTCTTCATCTTTTTCTTTTTCCTCTCGCAACAACTGATCGACGCCCTGAACCTCGCACGCTGGTCCCGCGGGATTGCCAGGCAGGAAGACATTTGGCTGTGGAAATTCTTCTTTGGCGACATGCGCCGGTTTCCCTCTCTGATTTCGGGCGTCATTGTGCTGGCCCTGTTCGAGAGCGCCTTTGTCGGTGAGATCGTCCGCGCTGGCATCCAGTCGATCCCAAAAGGCCAGCGTGAGGCCGCGCGGTCCATCGGGATGAGCCGAACGCAGGAACTGCGCTATATTGTTCTGCCTCAGGCTATGAGAAAAGTTGTGCCCCCGATGGCCAACCAGTTCATCACACTGATCAAGGACAGCTCCATCATTTCGCTGATTTCGGTACAGGAACTGACCTATAAAACGGTGGAGCTTGTCGCTTCCTCACGGATGATCTTTGAAGCTTGGATCACCACCGCCACCTTCTATTTCATCGTTTGCTTCGGGCTCAGCCGTTTGTTCGCTCGGCTGGAAAAAGGCACCAAATCCCGCTAACCGCCGGGACTAGCGCCGTCGCCGCGGACCATCTCAAGAAAATCTTTTGCGGGCGCGGACAGGGTTCTGTTTTTGGTCCAGATGAGAACCGCCTGCGTATCCAACTGCACCTTGAATGGCACCGCAACACAGCCGGGGATATCGCCCGCCGCAAGTGAGGTTGCAACGACAGAGACCACAATGCCTCGCGCGACAAGTTGGCAAATGACATCAGACGTTCGGGTTTCGAACCTCAATTCACGAGCGACACCCGCCGCCTCGAAAACCTGATCAATGTCATGCCAGAAACGCGAACCGGCTATGTAACTGACAAAACACGCCCCATTCAGGTCCTTTGGCGTAATCTCGGGTTTGGCGGCCAGCCGGTGCGATTGCGGCACAACACAGAACACTCTGCCCTGTTCCAGCGGCAGATGCGCCAACGCAAGTTTGGTCGGCACGCTAGTCGTCAGACCAAAGTCATGGCTCTGAGATACCAACCATCCCACTGTGTCGTCTTTGGCCTCTATCTCCAAGCACATCTTTACCTTGCCTTGCTGATTACAAATGCGGGCAATTAGATCAGGGGCCAGTCCCCAACAAAGCTGGGGACTGCGACAAGCTGGACAGCGGTATGCTCGAAAGTGGCAATGACGCGTGCCGCGTTCTTGATATGCTCCAACCCCGTAACCGCCTCGCGCACTTCCGCCACCAGCATCCATCCCTCTGGCGTCGGATCAAGCACCCTGCCCTGCCTATTAAACAGCGCGAAACCCACTTCCTTTTCCAGATCTGAAATCAGGCGGCTGATCACGTGCTGCGACAGGCCCAGCAAGGCTGAGGCACCATTGACACTACCCGAGGACATGACCGCATGAAAGGCGTCAACCTGCCGGAAAGTGATGTTCATCGAAGGCTCCCTCAAAGCGAGATTATGCGCCACATTACCCTACCCATTCTTCTTTTTTTTCTTACGGCCAAAGCCCCAATATCGCTTGACGAATGTTTACCAATAGTAAAAAGTATGCATGATATGCATAATTATTCCTTCGCCTCCCTGCTGCGTCACGGCATCAACAAACACACCACATGGCCAAAGGCCTGGCGTAGTCCGCCGCTGAGAGACAGCTATGATGTTGTGATCATCGGTGCGGGTGGTCACGGTCTAGCGACGGCCTACTACCTCGCCAAAGAACACGGACTGACCAACATCGCTGTGGTGGAGCGTGGGTGGCTGGGCGGCGGCAATATCGCACGCAACACAATTACCATACGCTCCAATTACATGCGCGATGAATCGATCCCCTTTTACGTCAAATCCGTGGCGCTTTATGAGGCGATGACCCGCGAGCTCAACTTCAATACGATGCATTCCAAACGCACCATGATTGACGTTATTCAGAACTACCCAATGATGCGCGATCGCCGCAGGCGGCAGCACATCATGGACATCTACGGCTCCACCTATGAACAGATCTCGGAAGCAGAAGTGCGCAAGCGCATCCCCGCCTTGACGGGCGGTGGGCCGGACGCGCGCCTGCCCGTTATTGGTGGCATGGTCCACACGGATGCCGCCGTGAACCGGCATGATGCCGTGGCATGGGGCTATGCCCGCGCCATTGACGCAATGGGCGGCGAGATACATCAGCAAACGGCGGTTGAAAGCCTCGTGCGTGGGGCAGACGGCGCGATCGAAGGAGTGCAGACAAATCGAGGCCTGATCCGTGCCAAAAAAGTTGCCGTGGCGGTCTCAGGGCATACGACGACGCTCACCGAAACCGCCGGGCTCACATTGCCATTGCGAACGATGAACCTGACCGCCTTTGTGTCCGAACCGGTCAAGCCACTGGTCGATGTGATCGTGAACTGTCCAGATGCCGGTTTCTATTTTAGCCAGTCGGACAAAGGCGAAATGGTCATTGGTGGTGCGCCAGACATGGGCCAATCCTTCCGGCGTGACATCAAGCAGCATGTTTTCGAGGATACCGTCAGCGCCATGCTCTCGCTCTTCCCCTCCTTCAAAAAACTGAAACTGATGCGGCAATGGGGTGGCCATCTGGATATTGCGAAGGATGCCTCTCCCATCATGGACGAAACCGATGTGCCGGGGCTTTTCGTGACTGCGGGCTGGTGGGGCGGTTACAAGGCGATCCCCGCAGGTGGGCTGACACTGGCCCATCTGGTCGCGACAGGTCGGCCCCATGAATTGATGGAGGCTTTCACCCTCAAACGGTTTCGTCACCTCGACTATGTGATGGAAACCGGCACGACGACCGCAAGGTAGGAGAAAACCCAAAAATGATGAATATCCCCTGCCCCTTTTGCGGCCCCCGCAACGAAGCGGAATTTGCCTTTGGCGGCCCCGTGAAACCACATCGACCAGACCCGAACGCCGTCAGTGAAGTGGAATGGACGCAATATATCACCACCGTCCCCAACCCCCTTGGCCCAGTCGAGGAACGCTGGTGGCATGTAAAGGGCTGCGGCACTTGGCTCACGATCTGGCGCGACACACGCACTCATGACATTGTGGAGGGTCCCGGCGATGCAGGTTGATCGGCTCGGCGGTGGTGGCCTGATTGATCGCACCAAGACGTTGAATTTCACCTTCAATGGCCGCCCCTATCGCGGCTTCGAAGGGGACACGCTGGCCTCTGCCCTTTTGGCCAATGGCGTGCGCCTGACCGCACGCAGCTTCAAATACCACCGCCCGCGCGGGATTGTGGGCTCCGGGGTTGAAGAGCCTTCCACGCTGGTTGAACTGATGGGCGAGGATGCCTCCGGCAATCGGCCCGTTACCACGGTGCCTTTGCGGGAAGGACTGGTTGCGAAATCCGTCAACTGCTGGCCCTCGCCCGAGTTTGATATCGGCGCAGTCAACCAGCTGTTCGCGCGCTTCATTCCCGCAGGCTTCTACTACAAGACCTTCAAATGGCCAAACTGGCATCTTTATGAACCCTCGATCCGCAAAGCCGCCGGGCTTGCTGGTGCCCCCGTTGAGGCTCCCAAAAGCGGCCATTTTGAAAACCGATATGCTCATTGCGATCTGCTGATCGCGGGTGCCGGCCCCGCTGGGCTGATGGCAGCACTTGCGGCGGGCCGCGCGGGCCAGCGCGTGATGCTGATTGATGAAGGCATGCAGGCGGGCGGGAGCCTGCTGAACCGGAACCTAACGATAGAAGGCAAGCCGGCCATGGATTGGGTCGCGACAACAGTATGCGAACTGGATGCCATGCCGAACGTCACCCAGCTGCAAAACGCCACAGTCTGGGGCTACCGCGAACATAACTTTGTGATGGTGAACGAACGCGCGCCGGAACACCCCTCGATCCTTGAACGCAATTGGCGGGTGCGCGCCGCCCGCGTGCTATGCTCAACTGGTGCGATCGAACGCACGCTGGTTTTTGGCAACAACGATCGGCCCGGCGTGATGCTGGCATCGGCCATCCAAGCCTATGTCAACCGCTATGCGGTTCGTCCCGGCAAACGAGCCGTGATCTTTACCAATAACAACTCCGCCTATGGAGTGGCAGCCGACATGGCCGCCGCCGGTATCGACATTGCAGCCATTATCGACAGCCGCGAAACCGTGCCTGACGCCGCTCGCGCCGCCGTACCAAAGCAGGAGATACTTTCAGGTCATGTAGTTTACTCAACCCACGGCGGTCGCCTGGTCAAAGCAGTCAGCGTGATGCCCTCAAATGGCGGTGCAACCCGTAGAATCGCCTGCGATCTGCTTGCGGTCTCCGGCGGGTGGAACCCAGCGGTACACCTATGGTCCCAGTCGCGCGGCACGCTGGCCTATGACGAAGCGCTTTCCACCTTCCGCCCCGACACGCCCGTGCAAAACGCGATCAGCGCAGGCGCGGCAAACGGCGATCTGACCCTTGCTGATGCACTGCGTAGTGGGGCAGAGGCTGGCGCAGGCGGCGGCAAGACGCCCGAAATCCCGGCAAGCGACGATCTACCTTACGCGGTTGAACCGATCTGGCGCGTGGAACAAGCCCGCGGCAAGGCTTTCCTTGATATGCAGAACGACGTCAGCGTTGACGACGTCCATCTGGCCCTACGCGAAGGCTATGACAACGTCGAACATGTCAAACGCTACACCACTGGCGGCATGGGCATTGATCAGGGCAAGGTCGGCAACATCAACATCATCGGCACCGTTGCCATACAAAAGGGCCTACCACTGGATGAGGTCGGCACCACGACATTCCGCGCACCCTACACACCAGTGTCCTTTGGTGCGATCGGTGGCATCCGCGAAGGGTCCGTCTCTTTGCCTTACCGACATACGCCCATTACCGCATGGAACCTGGCCAACGGGGCCTTCATGTACGAGTCCGGTGCGCGCTGGCGCAGGCCTGGGTATTTCCCCCGCACAGGCGAGGGCTTTCAGGATGCGGTGAACCGGGAATGTCGGGCAGTGCGCAACGATGTTGGCGTCTACGACGGATCACCCCTTGGTACTTTTGAGTTAAAGGGTCGGGATGTCGACAAATTCCTCGATCACCTCTATACCAACATTATGTCGACGCTGAAACCGGGCCGCGCACGCTATGGCCTGATGCTAAGCGATGACGGCCTGGTTGCGGATGACGGCGTGGCCCTGCGCCTGTCCAAGGACCGCTGGATCATTTCGACCTCCACCGGGCATGCGGATGCTATGAACGCGCATATGGAAGAAATCTTGCAAACGGAATTCCCCGACTACAACGTGTTCATCACCACGGTCACGAGCCAGTGGAACAACGTCACCATCTGCGGCCCCAAAGCCCGTGAGGTGATGGAAGCCCTGGGCACAGCCATTGATATCTCTCCGGAGACACTACCCTTCATGGCCTTTGCTGATGGGCACGTTGCGGGGATCCCGGCGCGCATCGTGCGCGTCAGCTTTACCGGAGAGTTATCGTTCGAGGTCAACGTCGCCCCGCGCGATCTGCTGGCTCTGTGGGAAATGACGCTGGAGGTCGGCGCGCCCTTTGGCATCGCCCCCATCGGGTCAGAGGCGAACCATGTGCTGCGTGTCGAAAAGGGTTTTCTGTCTCTGGGCCACGAAGTCGACGGGCCGATTGATCCTTATGACCTTGGCCTTGGCTGGGCCATGTCGAAAAAAAAAGCGGACTACTTTGGCAAACGCTCTGTCGCGCTGCGCCGCGACGGGACAACCAACCGTCGCGAACTGGTCGGCGTGATCCCGGAACCGGACCGGATGATCCCCGAAGGCGCACCGCTGACCCCAGGCGGAGAACGCAAAGCTACCGAAGGGTTTGTCACGGCCTGCGTCTACAGTACCGTGCACGACCGCTGGGTCGGGTTGGCGTTGCTGGAGAACGGGCATTCACGCCATGGCGAGACCGTGCACGTGCGCCTGAATGAGGGGGTCATCCCTGCGCGCGTGACACCACCCATTCACTATGATCCCGAGGGAGAAAGGCTAAGGTCCTGACATGACATATGATGCTAAAATCGACCGCTTGCCGATCTTCGCACTGTTTGACCTCAAGGGCCCACAAGAGGCGTTGAGCAAATGGGCCAAGGACACGCCCGCCTTCCCCAAAGGGCCCAACAAGCTGACCCACAAGGCCAGCGCAACCCTGTGCCACATCGGCCCGCGCCGTTGGCTGTTGCGCGATGATCTGGAAAATGAGGCCACATGGTCCGCTTCCCTGAATCCCGAAGAGGCCCCCGCCGATATCTCCATCGTACGCGTGTCCGACACTCAGACCTTTTTCCGCATCACCGGACCGGACGCATCAGAGGTCATGTCAATCGGCTGCACCCTTGATCTACATCCCGCAGTCTTCGCGGACGATGCCGTCAGCTATACAGAATTCTTCGGCTGCAAGGCGCTGGTCCTGCGCTGCGAACACGGGTTTGACTGCGCGGTCGAACAGAGCTTTGGCAACATGATCAAAGATTTCCTGAACCGCGCAACGGCATGAAGATGGGGTTGGGAGGATCGGTTCAAAGGGCCCGGTGTCGACAATAACCCGTTTCCCCCGCAGGTCACCTAAGAGGGAAAATACACCAAAGTCGTGCAAAACTGTATCGATTCAGCACAGCTGCTTGAAGCGGATGGGGTACACTCTACTACCATGTGTTGCGGGTTTTTTCTTTGATACAGCCAGTGATCGCTCAGCACGTTGATATACCTGTTCTGACGTCACCTTTGATCATGATCCCCATCATTCATCGGATGCTGAAACCGGATCGGTCAATCATTGTTGTTACCGCCTCTAAAAGTTTGCTTACTAATGAGTTTTTTGAAGCTGTTGCAGCAAATCTTGATGATCGTTTCGTGGTCGCGGGATTAGACGATCCCCAGACGTTTTACTCGATGTGCATGGGCGGATCAGCAATGTTATACGATACTGGAGACCTATTCAAAGACGTAGTTGATGCAGTGGAAGACACCCAAAACTCAGGTGCAGTATTGCTGGAATGTACAATACTTCCTCCGTTTGCCGCTGGACTGACGCAGGCGACAGGGCTTCCCGTTTTTGACTTTATTGCCTGTGTGGAATGGATGCACCGGGCAGTGATACCAAAATCGTACCACGGATTTCCGTAACGAAGTCGCTTTACCCGTGCGAAGTGATTGAGGTCAATTTGTCCCGAACAAGACCTCCAATCCACAGCCAAGCCCTTATCATGCAATGGCTGATATCAGCCCCCTACCCCCTGATCTGCACCATCCCGTCTTTCACCCGTGCCTCAAACACACGCATGGGCCGCGTCGCGGGCGCACCGACCGGTTTGCCATCGCGGACATCAAACGCCCCCTGATGCAGGGGGCATTCGATAACATGACCATCAAAATAGCCATCACACAGATCCGCACCGCCGTGATTGCAGAGCGCAAGTGACGCATAGACTCCGCAGGGCGTGTCATAGATCGCCAGTCTGCGCGCGCCGAGATCAACGCGCGTCACCCAGTTCTTTTCCAGTGCCTGTGCAGCAATCACATCCCGCCAGGGTTTTTGCTCCACCATCACCTCAGCCCCGTGCCAACACTTGGCCCAGAATCTTGCGATGTGCCGCGAAGTACCCGCCTTCTTCAACATGTATATGATCTTTGAGCTTCTCATGCAGCCGGGGTAATGCGTGGTATGGCACGGAAGATACGTAGTGATGTTCCGCATGATAGTTCATGTTCCAGCACAAGAACTGCCAGGGCTTTGAGACGATGTTGGTGCGCGTGTTTTCGGACATCTGCGCCACGGTGGGGCGGCCCACATGCTCTGTCATGCGGATGAAGCGCATCACCGGTTCGCCCAGAAATAACGGGATCAACCAATACCAGATCAGCCCCCACCATCCGATGATCGCCATGCCCAGAAATGCCACCGTGTAAAATCCCACCATCATCCGCGCATCCCAAAAGACATCTTTGTGCGCGACCTTGGGGATGAACCGTTTCTCTACCTCGTTCAGGTTGCCCATCGCGTGCCGGGCAACCTCGGTAAACTTGCTGCGCCAATAGGGCAGTGCAGAGAGATAAAGCAGATAAGCCCCCAGCGATTTGGGCAGCGGCACCAGTTCGGGGTCCTCGCCCGTGATCTGGGTGTAGGTGTGATGATCGCAATGTTCATAACGAAAGAACCGATGCGGCAGGATTAGGATTAGGCCGCATATCTGCCCCACCAGATCATTCAGCCAGCGCGTGCGAAACACGGTGTAGTGCACACACTCATGCTGCAACGAAAAATGATGCACCAGCACGACGCCATGAATGAACATAGCAGGCCAGATCAGCCAGCTGTCCCAGAATATCGTGACCAGCGTCGTGGTCGCCGACACCACCAGAACCCACAGAATCAGCTTTTGCAATGCTGGCCCGTCAGAGCGTCGCATGAATGATTTAAGTTCCTCGCGTGTTAGCTTGCCTTCTGCCAAAGCCTGGCTCAGCGGCGTAACAATTGGCTGTGTCATGTGATTGTCCGTGCTTCTGTCAGCTGATATTTTCTGAGTTCCAAAACCGACGCCGGAGACCGGAGTGCTCCGTACCATGAAAGCAGGCTCACCCCGGCTTCATTGCCTCTGATTTTAAGCACGACTGCGGGTTGAAATCAAGGGTATTGGACATTGATCTGGCAGCTAGACCACCCGATTTTCAACCCGCCACGCGCAGCCCGACATCACGGGCAGGATTGGCAAACAACCCTGCAGCACAGGGGTATCTGGAAAGGATCTCAGCGCCCTGTGGCAACAGATCCGCGCGAAATGTGCCAGCCTCCCAATAGGCCACACCGTCAATCTCGATTGTGGGGTCAAAGACGTTCCAGCTGATTTCACCCGGCGCATAGGCGCCACAAGTGTGAAAGTGCAAAACCCTGGGATTGCCAAAGGCCGACCCGCCCCAATGCTCGAAATTATCCCGCATGTCCCACGGATAATTGCAGCCCGGATGAATACCCGCATGCCAAGAATGCACAAAACTTCTGTCGATGCCGAACTTTCCGGCCACGCGGTCATAATGCGCCTCGGCGCGGGCCACATCGGCGGCGCTTCCGTCAAACCTGATCAACCAGCCGTCCTGCATAACGGCGACAACCGGCTGGTCGAACTCTATCGTGTAGTCGTTGTAATACCTTGACCCGGTCCCGGTTAGAAACCGCATCGCCACCCTGCCGGAAAAGGTATGGGCTGGGATGGGCGTGAAAACGGACATAGGAAAGCGCAAGATGGACGTATCCCCATACTCGCTCAGGTTTACCTTCGGCCGCCCCTGAAACTGCGTGCCAAGCGGGCAAGTCACTGTGACCTCCTGCGCCCGAGCAAAGACGCGGTTGATGCCGTCCTTGATCCTCATGAACGCATCGTGATGACCATTGGAAAAGCCGGAACCGAACAGTTCCCGGTTTAAGGCATAGCTCACGATGATCCTTTTTCCCTGCGGCATCTGCGAAAACCGCAGCTGGTCCCCAAGTCGCGCGAGGAATACAATGATGTCGGCGGCCTTGAACCGTTCACGCAGGTCAGGCCACAAATCCGGCGTCTGCGGATCAAACCCCACATCGAAGGTGTCAACGTTCAACCCCAGTGCTTTGGCAGCATTCGAAACTGTTTCCACCGCTCCGTATCCAAAGTACCCGAACTCGGGCGGCTCATAGGCAATCAGCACCCTGTCCCCGGCGATGGCCTTGGCACAATTCACCAGCAAATTCGTCGCACCGCGTTCCGGGCTGAAGTCTGACATGGATCGGCCCCAATGTTGTTTCCAAGAAGGATCCTAAGCGCGCAGGCGGTGCGAAAATATTTGAATTTGTTTATAAGCCGCATTAGACCAACTAATATGATAGTGAACCTTCCCTATGCTTCCCTACGCGCCTTTGAGGCCGTTGTGCGCCTGTCGGGCTTTTCAGCTGCTGCAGATGAACTGGGCGTCAGCCAAAGCGCGGTCAGCCAGCATGTCAAAGGGCTGGAAGAATGGTTGGGTCAGAATTTGCTGGTGCGCGGCGCGCGGCGGTCTCATCCCACCCCAGCCGGCGAGCAACTGGCGCGCGCCATCAGCGACGGGTTGGGGCGTATCTCAGACGTCTGCGAACATCTGCGCGACAAGACCCGCGCGGATCGGACGATTGTGATCTCCTGCCTGCCGGGTTTCGCCTTCAACTGGTTGTTCCCAAGACTCCTGCATTTCGACCTGGCACACCCGGACCTCTCCGTTTCCATTGCCACCGACACCGGCATGGTCCCCCTTGGCGGAGGGCATGCCGATGTACGAATCCGGTATGGCAGAGGTGACAATTCCGATGTAGATACCAAATTGCTGATGCATGAGCGGCTGTTTCCGGTCTGCGCTCCGGGCATGTTGCCCCAGCTCACTCAAATCGAAGATCTGTGGCAGCAGACACTTCTGATGGATGAAAACCTGCACCACGGCACTGCCAGCCCCACGTGGAGTTTCTGGGCCCGTGCCTGCGGTCTTTCTGCCCCCACCCCGCACAAGACCCGACATTTGGGCCAATCAAATATGATTGTTCAGGCCGCCATCGCCGGACTGGGGGTCGCTCTAGGGCGGGAACCGCTGGTAATAGATGCGCTGAACGCGGGTCAGTTGGTACGTCCTTTCCCACACATCACCCAATCGCCGCTCAGCTACTGGCTAGTCCAGCGCACGGATGCTGTCGAAACCGAGCGTGTGATCCTGTGTCGGGACTGGTTGCTCACCCAAGCCGCAGAGCAACCGGATATTCCGTCCCCTGCCAAATGAACAATTAGCAGGTCTAATACTTAAAATAATTAATCGAAGATGGCACACCACCAGGGATTAGGCCATAACTACCCCATATCGTTATCTGGAACAGAGGTGATCACATGTTTTTGAAAAGCTGCTGGTATGTTGCTGCCTGGAGCAAGGACATCGGGCGCGAACTGCAAGCCGAGACATTCCTTGGCGAAAATATCGTGATGTACCGCCAAGAGGACGGCACCCCCGTCGCTTTGGAAAACGCCTGTCCCCACCGTAAGCTGCCGCTGAGTGATGGCGCCCTCAAAGGCGACACGGTTGAATGCGGCTATCACGGATTGACGTTCGATTGTACCGGAAGCTGCGTTGCTGCACCGACGCAGGCGGACTCAATCCCCCGCCGTGCGGTGGTGAAATCCTATCCCGTAGTGGACCGCTATCGGTTCACTTGGATCTGGATGGGTGATCCTGAACTGGCCAATTCCGATGATATCTTCGAGATTGAGAATTTTGATAACCCGTCCTGGGGGCTAACGGATGGCGGCGTGATGGACATTGACTGCAACTTCATTTGGATCTGCGACAACCTTCTGGACCCATCCCATGTCGCTTGGGTGCATGTCAGCTCCTTTGCTGGGGCCGGTACCGATGATGAACCGCTGGACCTGACCAAAACCGATCGCGGAGTGATCGTGTCCCGTTGGATCCCTGACCGCCCCCCCTCCCCCTACTACGCCAATCTAGTGGAGTTTGAGGGCCACTGCGACAGGCTTCAGCATTATGAGATGTGCCTGCCAGCCATTGGGCTTAACAAATCCGTTTATACACCCGTAGGGACTGGCGGTTACGACAGCAGCCCGGTGGACAAGACATTCATCAACATCAGCTACAACTTCATGACACCCATCGACGAAGACCGTTCGCGGTATTTTTGGGTGCAGCATCGCAATGGCCGCCCAGAGGACAAAGAGGTGTCTAAGTTCATGAACGATGGCGCGCTGATGGCCTTCAACGAAGACAAGGATATTCTTGAGAAGGTTCACCTAGGCATGAAAAATGCGACGACCCCCCATATCGACATGGGGTTGGATGCAGGGGCCAAAACCTTTCGCTTGATGCTTGATCGCGCGATCAAGAACGAAAACAGCAATTGACGCACTGATGGATAATCACAGCCTGTCCCCAAGCAGGGTTATCCGTCACAAGTGTCACGTTCCCAGTCACTACCCGGCCTACAAACACTAGGCAGCTGCATTTATACAACTGATATCAAGCGATATTTATTGATGTCTTTTGCAGGAGGCTACCGTATGAAATCGCAGGAAGCATAAAGGATCGTCAAGTTGCTCTCTGATGATTTCGACCCACTGGATGGTCAAACATAGTTCGGTCGAGTAGAGGCGTCTTTTCACCCAGCTGTATGTATCCTAGCCAACCACCCCCACAACTGCTCCACCTTTTAGCCTCGACCATTGCTTTCCCCGACACCCTTCCTGCTCCGACCACCTATCTGGTTGATGATGTCTGGCGGGCACTCTATAGCCCATAATCGGTCTCTCATGGCATGTCTCAGGGAGTGAACGACAATGTCTTTGGACACATGGACCTTAAGCCACTTGTTTAGAGCAGCACTGGCTGAATTCGATTTGATGGTCTCCCCGTTGCAGTAATTAGGAAACAAGTAACCGGCTGCGGAAGCGTCAGGCGCGCTCTGGTTTGCCCACAGAGCCTCACCAACCAGTGGAACCAATCACTGTCAGCCATCTTAAGCCGTCTCCATGGCTTTGGTTCGATAACAACATAAGGATGCGGTGTGTCTAGGAAAACGTCTTCACGAGATAGCCCTAGAGCCTCTGATAGCCTTAGGCCAGTGTCATTAATAAGGGCCAGTAGCCATCTCGGCTGATCATTAGAGGACCGGCAGCGGGCCTGTAGTGACCTCAGCTCAGTGGCCGTTGGAACATAAC
>ERZ1046568.992-NODE-992-length-21062-cov-6.739515_pt1 | contig 21062 bp, 18 predicted proteins | sample MGYA00383092_ERZ1046568 | MGnify/ENA primary metagenome ERZ1046568 (study PRJEB29581, sample SAMEA5548362) | metagenome | biome: marine; feature: coastal; material: water | depth 1 m | study: Short-term variability in the microbial, nano- and picoplankton dynamics... | reverse complement strand
CCGGTGATACCGTTGTTGTTCAGGTAAAAGTAAAAGAGGGCACTCGCGAGCGTCTTCAGGCGTTTGAAGGTGTAGTTCTGGCCAAGCGCAATCGCCAGCTGAACTCTGCATTCACCGTCCGTAAAATCTCTAATGGTATCGGCGTAGAGCGTACTTTCCAGACTTACAGCCCGCTGGTTGACAGCATTGAAGTTAAGCGTCGCGGTGCGGTTCGTCGCGCCAAGCTCTACTACCTGCGCGAGCTGTCAGGTCGAGCTGCACGTATCAAGGAAAAACTCGGTTAATAGCCTCTGGTTATTACCTGATTTTCCCAAAAAGGCGGTTCCGAAAGGACCGCCTTTTTTTATGCCCGCACTTTATACCTAGAACCTTCTTTCATCTATCCATTAATAAATAAAATCTAGCCTCTGAATCTTGACAGAGCCTGTGCATGGTCTATCTTTTAACTTACTAGTAAAGACTGTGAGCTAGTTCACATTATTGCTGTGAGCCCAAGCACTTGGGAAATAAGATTTGAAGGGTGGGAGGGCTTGCAAGGACAGAATCATGAAAACACATATAGTTATAACCCTATTTACACTCTGCTTATTTGCCTTAGTTCCTGCTCAGGCAGCTACAGTTGATCTGCTGAGCATCTGGGCTATAGACAAGAAAAATAGCCCTGGCGGCGTTGATGAGGATGGTGACGGCGTTATAGATAAGAACTTCGCCAACAGCTGTGTTACATGTGTTGTAACCACTGGTAGTCTTGCCGATATCACCTCTAGCGAATTCTGGTCAACGGGCACAGCTCAGGATCATCCCGCAGATATGGTCAATATGCTGGCTTTTGAGGGCGTAGTTGTTTCAGGCCTGACAGGCAGTAAAGATCCCAGCAGTTTTAGTGGAAAATCTCTGATGACAACGGCCGACTTCAGTGGCTACCTGACCGTAAAAGCATCGACCTTTGTCTGGCTTTTTGAGATAAAAGATGACGGTATTCTGGGTAATCAGCTTGAAGTGGTGATCGGCACAGCACTGGATGGCAAAGAACATGATATTTCTCACTTTACCCAGTGGGCGGTAACAGAAGTTCCGCTGCCCGCTGCAGCCTGGCTGTTTTTATCAGGACTATTAGGGTTGGCCGGACTGCGAAAATCAGTGAAAAGTTAATCCAGTTCACGAATCAACAGACAACTGATTCAAAGTTTAGATGTTACGTGATCGACAGAAAAAAATCGTCACGTAGAATCCTTCTCAGGAAAATATTGCAAAGAGTCAGTTGTGCTTATGGACGATCAATTCTCAAGGATGGTACGTCGCCGAGACGCCAAGATTAATGCTTTTTCGCGCCTTATAGATGCGGGAATAATTGGCTGTACCCTGGTGGCATTAGTATCGGTACTACAACTCAGCTGGGTGCCACTTTATAACTGGCTATTGCTTATAGCCATCCTGCTGTTCAGTTTCCTTTCCGAATCCAGTCACAGTTACAAAGCCTGGCGAGATATCAGTCTTAAAGCCGAAGTCATTGCTGTGGGCAGCAACTGGTTGATAGTGGTGGTTACTCTGATTTTGGTCGACCTGGTATTCCACCCCTCCGATCTCTACAACCGCGAAATGGTCTTTTACTGGTTTTTACTGACCCCCATCGAGCTTATTTCCTGGCATTCAATAACCCGCATGGTCTTGCGTCTGTTTCGCGACACAGGCGTCAATGCCCGCTCAGTAGCCATTTATGGTGCCACTGAACTGGGTGCCAGTTTGGAGAGTCGCATTCAGTCTATGCCCTGGGCTGGCTATAAGTTTGTCGGTTATTTTGACGACAGGCGCAGCAACGGCTCACGGCGATTTATATCAGATTCGAGCCTGATCAAAGGTGGCTCTCAAGAGCTGATCGATCAGGCGAAAAAAGGCGCTGTTGATACCATCTTTATTACCCTGCCGCTGGCCGCCGAAAAACGCATTAAAGTGCTGCTCAACGAACTGGCTGATACCACCGTCTCCGCCTATATGATGCTCGACTTGTTTAGTTTTGATCTGTTGAATGCCAGTTGGCTGGATATTCAGGGAATGCCGGCAATTAGTGTTTTCGAATCCCCCCACACTGGTTTGGACAATATCACCAAGCGCGCCCTCGACCTGGTTGCCGGCAGTCTTATTTTAGTGATTATTGCCCTGCCTATGCTGTTCATCGCTCTAAGTATAAAGCTAACCTCCAGGGGCCCGGCGCTTTTTCGCCAGCAGCGCTATGGTATTGGCGGCGAGCCAATAACAGTATGGAAATTCAGAACCATGACAGCCATGGATGCAGGTGATCAAGAACTGCAGCAGGCAAGTAAAACCGATAGTCGCATAACTCCCTTTGGCGCTTTTTTGCGCAGGGCATCTCTGGATGAGTTGCCGCAATTCTTCAATGTGATTGCCGGCACCATGTCGATTGTTGGGCCGCGGCCCCACGCAGTTATTCACAATGAGTTTTATCGAACCGCCATCCACGGATATATGCTGCGCCATAAAGTAAAACCCGGCATCACCGGATTGGCACAGATAAAGGGTTATCGGGGTGAAACCGACACATTGGAGAAAATGGAAGGGCGGATTAAATACGATCTCGAATATATCCGCAGCTGGTCAATATGGTTGGATATTAAACTGATTATCATGACCGCCTGCGGAGGATTTCTAAACAAAAATGCCTATTGATTCTATGCCGTCTATCTGGACGTCACAGGACGATAAATAGGTCTACAATTAACTGATATGGATGACACAGGAAGAGTGATCATGATGAAAACAAACGGAAAGTTGAAAAACCTTATTATTACAGTCTTATTGCTGATGACAGCTGTCTGCTTCCAGGCGGCTGCATCGGACACCTATCTCCTCAACCCCGGGGATCAGTTGGATATCTCTGTCTGGAACGAAGAGACATTGCAGAAAACAATCACAGTCTTGCCCGATGGCAAAATATCATTTCCACTGGTAGGGCATTTACAGGCTGCGGGTAAAAGTGCTGCCGCGGTAGAAGCTGTTATCAGCGAGAAGCTCGATACCTATATTGCCGATCCAGAGGTCAATGTCACTGTCACCAGTACCAAGGGAAATGTTGTCTTTGTGGTAGGCAAGGTGCTCAAGCCTGGCCCGGTAGCCATGATTCAATCAACTACGGTAATGCAGGCACTGGCGATGGCTGGCGGGCTCAATGAATTTGCCGCCGCAAACTCGATAAAAATAATCCGTCGCAGTGTTCAGGCAGCGGGTGCACCGGAAACGCTCTTAAAAGTGCGCTATTCGGATCTGGAAAAAGGCAGTGACCTTTCCAGTAACCACATTCTTAACGCAGGAGACGTCATTGTCGTCCCATAGATAGCAAGGACTCGCTATGAACAAGATATCTCAATCAATCGTCGGGGCGCTATTGTTGGTCACGTTTCCGGCAGCATCCCTTGCAGCAGGCTGGGTAGCAGATTTTCGCTTTGATGCAGATGCTACTCACGATGATAATTTTTTAATGAATGATGCCGAGCAAGAGAGCTGGATTTATTCTCTAAAACCCAAAGCTTCACTGATCTATTTAACACCAGTGATTTCATCTGAGCTCGACGCCAAAGTGGCCGTGAAACGCTATTCTGAATTTGATCAATTTGATTCAGAAGATCCCGCCTTTAACTGGAAAAACAGCTACAAAAGAGCGCGCTCAACCTGGTCCCTGGACTTTGGCTACAGTGAAAATTCACAGCGTGATTTAGCCGAAGAGGATACCGGCCAGTTCGATTCAAACACTCTGGTCGAAACAGTCTATGTGGATCCCGGTGTGGTTTTTCGTATCACTGAAAAAGATGATCTTGGCATAACCCTTGGTTACACCGAGCGCGACTATGACACAGATGACTTTTCAGACAATGAAAATGAAACCCTGGGCGTAAACTGGCAGCGTAAAGTTGATCAAGTGCTCAGCACCACCGCAAATATCAGTGTATCCCAGTACAGGGCCAACCGCCCCAATATCAGCAGCAATGAAACCGACTACGAAAAGATCAACGTTGGTTTTATTTATAAACACTCCGAGTCACTGAATATCAGTGGCAGCACAGGCTATTTCCAAAGTGACAGCCGCAAAAGGATTATCAGCGGACCAACAGTGGTGATTGTCGATTCCGATAACAGCGGAATGCTGCTCAATTTGTCACTGGACTACAGTCAGGAAAGCAATGACTGGTCATTGAACCTCTCTAGAGGTCTCTACCCCTCCAGTCAGGGAGATGTGGAAGAGCGGGATAGCGTAGGCATTGGTTTTGAGCATAGATTCACCAGCCGCAGCTCCTCGGGTATTAATGTCGCCTGGTATGACACTGACTCTGTCGCTGAAGATCGGGAAAGTATAAATGTCTCACCCTATTATCACTATCGGCTGACCGAAAAGATGACTCTGCAAACCTCCTATGTGTTCAGAAGTTTTGATCGACAGTCTGGCGATAAAGTTGAATCAAACCGGGTAAAACTGGGTCTGCGTTACAGCTTTTAAGAATAAGAATTAGGGAAAAGGACGCTGCACAATTATGGAAGAAACTGAAAAGTCACTGCTGGATTATCTGGATATCCTGCGTCGGCGTAAGCTGTATATTATTGTCGCCTTTCCGCTACTACTTGCCCTCAGCGCGACCATCACATTTTTACTGCCACCGATCTACCAGTCTGAGGGTGTAGTGCTGATTGAGAGCCAGGAGATTCCCCGAGATCTGGTGCGCTCCACAGTGACCAGTTACGCGGAGCAGCAGATACAGGTTATCAAACAGCGCATTCTAACCACCTCGCGGATCCTCGAAACCCTAGATAAATATGATGTCTATGAGGATGAGCGAGAAACCAGCACTGTATCCCTGCTGGTGGAGAAATTTCGCAGTTCAGTGGGTGTCCAGATGATTAATGCCAATGTCATAGACCCAACACGGGGTAGGGCGCAGCGAGCCAGCATTGCCTTTAAAGTCTCCTTTATGGATGAGTCGCCAAATATAGCCCAGAAAGTGGCCAATGAACTGGTCACCATGTTCCTTGACGAAAATGTTAAGACCAGAACCAACAAGGCAGCGGAAACTGTTACTTTCCTCAGTGATGAAGCTGACAAAATGCAAAAAACCGTGCAGGTGTTGGAAGAGCGAATTGCCAACTTTAAGCTGGAGTTTGGCGACAGCCTGCCAGAACTGCTGCAATTTAACCTGTCGATGATTACTAACCTTGAAGAGAAGATCAAAGCCCGCCAGACCGAAGCCGTCAGATTGGGTGATCAGTTGCACTACCTTAGTCTAGAACTTGCCAGCATGGACCCTTACGTGGCCAGCACTGACGGAGTGACCACCCTAAGCAGCCCGGTCAGGCTGGGCCAGCTTAAAAACGAACTGAACAGCCTGAAAAATAAATACTCAGAGTCACATCCGGATATCAAGCGCCTAACGCGTGAAATTGACGCCTTGGAAAAAGAGGTCGCGGCAGATGCCCTGTTCCAGCCTGAACAGGATATGGATGAAATTTCAAATCCACTCTACCGACAGATAAAAATAAAGATTGATCTCACCGAAAAAGAGCTCGCCCGAGCCAATGCCGAACGACAATCTATGGAGGCTGAAGTCAAGGAGTACCACGATCGCGTTGCACGCACCCACGAAGTACAGCGCAGCTATGATGATATGACTCGCGACTACGAAAGCACCAAGCGAAAATATCAGGAACTACGCGCCAAACAGCTCGAGGCAGATGTCGCACAGAACCTTGAGTCGGAAAATAAAGCGGAAAGCTTCACATTGATTGAACCGCCTTTAAAGCCCACAGAATCAGTCAAGCCAAACCGACCAAAGTTGCTGATGATGGGCTTATTTCTATCCGGCGCAATAAGCTTAGGCCTGGTGCTGCTGGTTGAAATGCTCGATCCCGCGGTAAGAAGTATCAAAGAATTTACCCGCATCACCGGCGCAGAACCTCTGGCCATTATCCCCCTGATGTTGACCGCGGAGGATTACCGAAAAAAAGATAAGGCGCGTAAGCGGCTGATGATTCTCGCAGCGCTGTTAATCCTGGTGGTGCTAGTCATTGTTCACCACTTTGTTATGAGCCTGGATATTCTCTGGTTTAAAGTCATGACTAAAATCAACATGCTGTAGGTAATCACTATGTCTCGTATTCACAAGGCACTGCAAAAGGCCAGGGAAAAACGCCAGGAGAAAAAGCGCTCAGCGGGGACAGCTTCACCACTGGAGAAGATTGTCTACACCTCCAGCCAAGTGGTGCCGGTCTGCCATAAATTGTTAGAGAAAAATCTGGTTGTATCGCGATCATCCAATGATCCGCGATCGCAGCTATTCAGAACCCTGCGCACCACCATAATCAAGCAGATGCGCGCCAATAACTGGCGCAGTATAGGCATAATTTCACCCTCGCCCGGCGAAGGGAAATCCCTGGTAGCCAGCAACCTGGCCGCAGCCATTGCCATGGAAGTTAACTACACCGCACTGCTTGTGGATATGGATCTGCGCCACCCCGGGGTTAAAGACTACTTCGCCATAGAGCCCACAACCGGACTCAGTGACTACCTGAAAGGCAATGCAGAAATCGCCGATCTATTCGTTAATCCTGGGGTCGAGCGATTGCTGCTGATGCCAGGGGTAGGCAGCGTAGAAAATTCATCCGAGTTGATATCAAGCCCGAGAATGATCGCGTTGTTTAATGAAGTAACCCAGCGCTACAAATCACGCATTGTTATCTACGATATGCCGGCTATTTTACCGCGCGATGATGTCCTTACCGCACTCAATCATGTTGACTGCTTTTTAATGGTTCTGGAGGAGGGACGTGACTCGGAAGCCGACATAAGAAAGGCCATACAGTCCATGCAAAATGCCAATATAGTCGGCACTGTTATTAATAAATCACAGTCAACCGAAGCCGGATTTATGCCGTCACTGGCATAAGGTCGCCAGACACAGATATTCAGGGATTAAAGATATATGTACGAAGAGTTTTTTCACCTAAAAGAAAAGCCGTTTAGCCTAAACCCTGACCCGGAATTTCTTTATCTCAGTAAAAACCATATCCGCGCCCAAACCATGCTCGAATATGGCTTTCACAGCCAGGCCGGCTTCACGGTCATCACCGGCGATATAGGCGCGGGAAAAACAACCCTGGTCAATTACCTGCTCGCCCAAGAAGGGGAAGAGGTAGTGATAGGCGTGATTAATAACACGCACACATCATTTGGCAATTTGATGACCTGGGTTTTGGATGCCTTTGATCTCGAAGAGCCGAGCCCAGAGAGCGCCAAAAAACTGCGTAAATTCACCGAGTTTGTGATGGATCAATACGCCGATGGCAAGCGCGTACTGCTGGTGATAGATGAGGCGCAAAACCTCTCGGAAGAGACATTGGAAGAGCTTCGACTTATCTCCAATATCAATATTTCCAACGACGTATTCCTGCAGTTAATACTTATTGGCCAGCCCGAGTTAATCGAAAAGCTCAACAACCCAAAACTCACCCAGTTTGCCCAGCGAATAGGGGTGGATTTTAATCTACGCCCCATGGATTACGTGGATACAGGCAAATATATCCTCCACCGCCTAAAAGTGGCCGGAAGCCCCAAATCCATATTTACCACCGATGCCATAGCTGCCATCTTTTGTTTCTCGGAAGGTGTCCCAAGGCGTATAAATACCCTCTGCGATATGGCCCTAGTCTATGCCTTCGCCGATGAGCGCAAGAGTGTCAATGCCGACTTGATTCTCGATGTTATCAGGGACCGAAATCTGTCAGCGGTGATTCGGCCGACTAAGACCCAGACCAAAGAGGTGGAAGAGGTTGCCCATTGGCTGGAGGAGGCTAAGGGGGTGAAGATTAAGGAGATGTTGCCTGAGTTGGATGCGGTTGAGGGTTAGCTAAATGGATGAAAGTAAAAAGACAGTTTCGATCGGAATATTCGCTCATAACGAGGCCGATAATATTATTGCAACATTAGACAGTTTGGCGGGGCAGGATATATTCAATGATACATGGCCTTTTAATGTTCATGTTTCTATTCTTGCAAACGGATGTACCGATAAAACAGTAGAAATATCATGGACTTATCTTGGGAAGGCTTCCGCCTTCATTGGAAAGGTTATAGAAATTGATAAACCTGGAAAAAGTAATGCCTGGAATGAGTTTATCCATTCAGCTGACTCACAGCATGTAGATTACTTTGTCTGTATGGATTCGGATATTACCTTCGGTAGTTGTGATGTTATTTCATCATTAGTTGAGGCTCTAGTAAATTCACAAGAAGCCTATCTATCTATTGATATTGCTGAAAAAGATACGGTGCTAAAAAGTCGAAAGTCAGTAATTGAGTATATTTCTTTATTTTTTTCAGGCTTGATTAAACAGGGTAGTACTGCTGTAGCAGGCTCCTTATATTGTGCGCGTGGACATATTCTGAGAAAAATAACTATGCCTGAAGGCTTGCCTGTAGAGGATGGTTTTTTACGAGCAATGCTGGTTACTGAACTATTTACCCAGAAAGATAACAACCAGCGAATATTTGTGGTTGATAATGTTTGCCATTATTTTACTCCAGACCCTTCGATAAAATCCCTTTTAAGGCATGAAGAACGTCTTTTGATAGGAACCTTTATCAACTCAGTTATATATGGGTATCTTTGGAAAGAGGTAGCGTCTGCCGGTGTCGATGCAGGCTCTTTAGTCGCGAAAAATAACCAAGAAAATCCCGACTGGGTAGAGAGTTTAATTAATACATATCGTCAATTACATAACCCTATTATTCCTAAACACTTTTATTATAAATATTGGCAGCGTTGGAAATCACTTAGTCTTACTAAAAAGATAATTTCATTTCCCATAATCACTATTGCATCAATTATCAAATATTATCTACTCAAAAAAGTAGAGCGACGACTAATTCATGAGTCGGGTCTTGGGGTTTGGTAGTTCTTCTGATTAATAGGGTGCAAGTTAATGCCAAATAATTTTGCCTATCTAGCTCTTATTTTGTGGCCGATTATTGCGATAAAACTTTATCAAAGAAAAGAAATAATACCTGCCACATTTTGGACAATAGTAGGTGGCTATCTGATACTTCCTGTTGGGGTCGAAATCGATTTCCCATTAATACCCTCAATGAATAAAGAAACGATACCTGTAATTATGGCCTTTTTTGGCTGCAGATATATTGCCAAAGAGGACGTAAAGATACTGCCTCCAAAAGGTATTGAGCGTAACTTAATATTATTATTATTTATGGGGGCAATTGGGACAGTACTTACCAATATTGATCCAATAGACGAGGCAAGTAGATATTTACCTGGCTTAAGTTATCGTGACTTATTTTCGGTTGTAATAGCAAAACTCCTTTTGTTGTTGCCTTTTACCCTAGGAATGCAGTTAATAAAAACCTCAGATGATCAAATACAGCTATTTAAGCTAGTGGTTCTAGCGGGATTACTGTATTCGTTGCTTATGATTTTCGAAATACGTATGAGCCCCCAGCTTCATAAATGGATATATGGATTCTTTCCGCACACATGGGGTCAGCAGGTTAGATATGGCGGTTTTAGGCCTGTAGTTTTTCTTGGTCACGGCTTATGGGTATCCATGTTTACTGTCATAGTTATTGGAGCGGCAGTTACATTATCTAAATTAAAACTGAAGCTTAGCAGACCCCCAAATGCAGTAGTCATAACATATTTAGTGCTACTCCTAATACTCTCCAAAGGCTTCGGATCAATCATTTTGGGGGCAATTCTATTACTTGCTATCGGTTTTTTTAAACCACGTATTATTTATTTAGTTTCTATTGTAATAGGGCTGCTATCAATAACTTATCCATTTCTTTGTTTGATAGATATTTTTCCTCATCAACTAGTAGTTGAAAACATTGAGAGCATAAATCCAGCACAAGCCGGATCTCTTCAGTTTAGATTTAATCATGAGATCGCCCTTTTGGAGCGAGCAACGGATAGGTTTTTATTTGGATGGGGAGCATGGGGAAGAAATAGGCTTGGTGATTCGGTAGTTGATGGTTACTGGATTGGTTTGATCGGTATGTATGGAGTTGTTGGTTTTATATCCATTTTTGGCCTTATGTTTATAGCGATCTGGAAGACAAGATTAAGCCTTAACTATTTGCAGGAAAAGAAAGATAAGTTTTTACTAGCGTCCCTCTCTCTAATTGTTTCACTGATTATGATTGATCAGGTTCCTAACCATTCTGAAAATCCATTTTTTTGGCTCTTAACTGGTTCTCTTATCGGTAGGCATCTTTATATATTGGAAAGTAGATCAATTAAGCGAACTGAGAATTCAGCTGATGTCACCAATGCGAGATTGCATAGTACTGATGCGTGACCCTTAAAAGGAACTAGATTGTTGAATTCAAAAATTATACTCAAGCTTAAATCGGTTAAACATCGAGCAATTAGTGGATCCCTATGGTCAACTGTCGGTTTTGGAGGAGCCCAAGTTATAAGGTTGGGTAGTAATTTACTCTTAACTAGATTGCTTGCTCCTGAAGTATTTGGATTGATGGCTTTGGTGCAAGTAGCTCTGCAGGCATTAAAAATGATGTCTGATGCGGGAATAACTACATCGGTGATAATTGGCGCTCGGGGAGATGATCCAGATTATTTGAATTCGGCATGGACAATTCAAGTCTTAAGGGGGCTGCTGATTTGGCTACTTTGCTGTGTCTTATCCTACCCCATGTCGGTGATTTATGAGGCGCCGGAGTTACTTCTTTTAATACCCATAGTAGGTCTTACGGCTGTATTTCAAGGATTTACTTCACCAGCTATTCTTACCTTGAAGAGGAAAATCGAATTAAAAAAGCTCGTATCATGGCAAATATCTACACAGCTTCTAACGACCATCATTACCATTGTCGGAGCATGGTATTTTAGATCAATATGGGGGATTGTGATTGGGGGGCTAATTGGCGCTGTTATTACCTGCATCAGTTCATACAGCTTCCCATCTATCTGTAGGGTTTGCTTTAAGCTTGATTCAAAGTCGTCAGGAGAGATTATAGGATTTGGGAAATGGATTTTCGTTAGTTCCTTCGTCTCATTTTTAATAAATAAGGGAGATATTTTCATACTTGGTGTATTTCTAACTAAGGCAGATTTAGGCGTTTTTAGTATTGCCGCCATCTGGTCAAAAATGTCGTTAGAACTGTTACAAAAGGTAAATCAGGAAGTAATGACACCGTTATATGCGAAAGTGTTCCAAGAAAATAGAGATAACATAAGGGCAAAGATAAAAAAGGCACGATTTATTTTATTGGCTCTATCACTGCCAATGATATGGTTCATGGTGATTTTTGCTCCTTTGCTTATAGATTTCCTCTATGACGATCGTTACTCAGATGCAGGTTGGATGCTTCAGATTCTTGCTCTGGGTTCCGTTGGAGCGGCGATCACTGCCACATCAGGTAACGCTCTTTTGTCATTTGGTGACTCATTTGGTTACATGATTTTCCAAATTTCTGGCGGGTTATTACTTGTAACATGTATGTTGGTTGGAGGTTCTTATTTTGGAATTTTTGGTCTGATTGCCGGCGTGTCAGTAGCGAAGTTTTTGTCTTATCCTGTGATGGCTTTGCTGATGAGGCGTCATGAAATTTGGCTCCCTGAACTTGATAGCCTCGCAGTAGTCAGTACGTCACTGGTAATTGGATGTTGGTGGTTTTTTGTAGTCTAGTTAGGCTATATGCCTAACTCAGCTTTTTAAATGATCAGTCAGTCTCAAACAAAGTTGAATAATCGGCATAGTCGGATTACATGCGCCTCCGGTTGAAAAAACACTGCTGCCAGCGATATACAGGTTGTCGAGATCATGTACTTTTGAGTTTGTATCCACCACACCATAATTTGGATCTTTGGACATTCTTGTTGTGCCCATATGATGAGCATGGCGGCCAAATTCAATTTCTTTCGTATTATCCAAAATAAAGTCAGCCAACCGTACTGATCCCAGATTCGCGCGGGCAAACACTATTGCTATAGCTTCCCCGGTTTCCCTGATTGTCTTTCTGTCAAAGTCATTTATCTGCCAGTCAAACTTTGTTCTGCTTAGTCCAAAGCTATCCGTTTCCTTACTTAGTGACACTCTACTGTCTAAATTTGGTGATTGTTCTATCAATGTTCCAATATTCCCCATACCCGGGCATTTAAATTCACTGATAAATTGAACCTTGTCTTCAATCTCCATCTGACAGGCTAGATTTTTAAAGAAATTCTTAATCTCTCTTGTTCGTCCGTAGGACTTTATTTGCCTGACAATACCAAAGGTGATATTGGATTTCCCTATGCTATTTTTATTAACGAAAGCATCATCCGAATAAAATTGCATACCCGCTGTAGTATCTAAATCACGATAAAGAAAAGAACCCATACGTACATTTAAATGCTCCATAAAACAGCGGCCAACCATATCACTGGAATTTCCAATTCCTCTAGGGATCTGGCTGTTACAGTTAAGCATAAAACGGGGGGTTTCAATGCCCCCAAGGCAAAGAATAAATTTCTGTGCAGAAACTGTGGTTGTGAAGTGGTTGTAATTACTGACCTTGATATGAGTGATGGACTGATGGGATTTATCTAATCGCATATCAAGCGCGGTGGCATTGTAATAACAGTCGATATTCTTTGAATGTTCTATTTCAGACAGATATTTACCTTTAAAGCGAGTAGGGGGGCTTTTTGTATAGGCGTCCGGCGAAAAATGCACCTGGAGCAGATCATCATTCATCGGCTGGAATCCCATTTCTTTATCCAAATCAAGAATTTCCATTGCCTCGCCCAGATAGGGCTCAATTTCACTGTACCTGATGGGCCAGCCCGGCAGACCATTTATTTCGCGAGATTTAAAATCGGAGCTATCAAAGGGTCGGCAGCGGCCCGACCAGTGATTGGAGGTGCCGCCAAAGTACCTCAGCCGGGAAAACTTTGGCCAGGCATTGTGCCCCGCAATTTCACACTCATAAAAGTCCTGTGATTGTTCCGAGTAATCAAGTCCTCCTGCTTCAAGCAAAAGGACTGTTTGGCCCGCCTCTGAGAGTTTTCTTGCTAATGTGATACCTGCTGGGCCTGTACCCACTACACAAACGTCATAATGTTTATCTATGTCAGTTTGAAAGTTGAAATCAAATAGCATGCTAGCGGGTGCCCTTGATCAGAGTCTCTTTTGGTAAAACCCATCCATTGACAGACACAAAATCCTGATCAAGGGGTTTGACAGCCCTAAATATCTGTTGATTTTCGTTAACTTGATTTTTAGTCAGATTTGGCCGTTTGGTAGTCGTTAATGGTGCTAAAGAAACGAGCAGAATACTGCTCATAAATGATCGTCTATGAAGGGAGTTGGGCATTGGATATTTCCTTATATCTACTCCCTTAACAATAGATCATATAAGTGGAGTGACAAGAGAAATTCGGCTCCTGGAGTTAATCGGAGCTTATTTAATTGCTAGCAGCTGAGATGAGAAATTAATACTAGGCGCCAAGCCTTCGAAAACCCCTTAATTGGTACCTCTCCTGTGTTAGCTTTTGGTGCAAATGTGAGCTAATTCAGCATTTGTCATGGAACTATCAAACCTGGATCACGCATCTTGAGAATTCTCAAAGACAGACCATTAAAACGGAGATAGTATTCAGAGCGTTTTTATTGGAGAGTGGATCGCCATGATCAAATCAAAGTATCTGTTATTTTTTCTGATAATTTTCAGTTTAACGGCCTGTAAATCAACCCCGACTGAGGATGATAGATCAGAGAATCTGTCAATAACACCTGTTGCCAGCAGTGACTCTTCCTCTGAATCAGGGACGCCAGTGGCAAGCACTGCAGATACTAATTCTGAATACGAGACAAACCAAAGCGACTACAGTGTCCAGCCAGGTGAATTTAATCTTTATCCCCGTGAGACTAACGGCTGGGATGAAAGTGGTTGGTCAATTATTACTCCTTCTGAAGACTCGAGACTTATTTATGTTAGTTCCTCAGTTGGTAATGATGAAACTGCGGAGTTTTATGCGCTAAGGGATATAGCTGATGTTGAGGATCCGGGGTTGATTAAGCCTTTTAAAACAATTGAGTTGGCAATGAAGCATGCGCGTGATGGATTTCCTGACTGGATTCTCTTGTTTAAGGGTGATAGCTGGGAGGTACATGAAAAGTTGGAATTACCCCGAGGTAGATCTGTTAATGAAAGGTTCTTATTAACATCATATGGGACTAGCACTGTTCGGCCTACTATAAGATCTGATGCCTCTGAAGTTCTTAGGATATGGGCCGATCAAAACTATATAGCTGTTATTGGAATTTCTTTGTACGCATATAAGAGAGACCCCTCTTCTCCAGAATTTTCAGGATGGGGTAATGTAAAGGATTCAATAGGCATACGCGCATATTCGCCAAGAGAAAGAGTTATGGGAGCAATTCTTTTAGAAAACAATAGATTAAATTTCTTTAGTAAGGGATTGTCTTTCAATGGAGGAGGAAAGTTCACCGATGTGGTGGTTAGACGAAATGTTATTGAAAACTCATATAGCGAATTAAATCATGCGCAAGGCATGTATGCTGGAAGCTCATCTGTACTTTTAGAGGAAAATATTTTTTACCATAATGGTTGGTACAAGCAACAAGTAGGGTCTGGAAATGAGAAGGAAGGGGGCCAAGCAACTATGTTTAACCATAATACCTATTTTCCAAAATCAGAAGATACGGTATTTCGAAAAAATATCTTTATCTCATCTTCAAGTATTCATAATAAATGGACTGCAGATTCCAGATCCGAGGATGGATTTGATTCTATTCAGGCAAAGAATATTGTTGTTGATAATAATGTGTACATTGGTGGGGAGATAGGGATAAGTGCTGGAGGAAATAGGGATTATGATACTGGTCATCGATGGCAGAATATGACTATTAGTAATAATATTATGTTCTCTATAGGTCAGGATCAGCCAACGAATCGAACCCTTGGGTGGTATATTGATGCAACTGATTGGGATGGCGGTGTAATTTGTGGAAATTACCTCTTGCACAATAATAATGCTGAGGTAACAAACCTAAAAGGAATAGTAGTATCTGGTCATAGCTCCGATGTAACCGTAAAGAATAATTTAATTATAGGTTTGATCAATAAAAGCACCGCACAGAACGCAGCTGCACTCTTACTAACCGGTGATGAATACAAGAATATTCAGGTTGAAAATAATTTAATACAACTAAAAAACAGTAAGTTGCGTCCAATTAGGGTAAATAATCTAATAGAAATTAGCTTTAAAAATAATGCCTATTTCTCTGAAGCTGAATTAAGTGATTGGTTTCGGGTGGGTTCTATAAATTACAATTTTTCAGATTGGCAGTTAACTTCAAACGAAGTAGGAGCGACTAATACGGCCGTTGAAATGATAACACCTGAGAGATCCATAGAATCCTATGCATCATCTTTAGGGCTGACTTTCGAACAACTTAGGCGAAATCTTCTAGATCAATCAAAGGATTTATGGCAGCAGGAATATACCGTCGACTCGATAGATGGCTATATTAGTGACGGTTATGGCAGAAATGCCTGTGACTAAAGATGTCACTTAAATATTTTAGATTTTGGATAGTTTATGGCTATACTTATATGAACGAAAAATAAAATCCAATATAAGTCTAAAGTTAATTAGGGTGTCCGTACCTGCATGGAATCGTTATTAAATAACCACTTAATATCTAAAGTTAAAAACATTATTCCATATGTAAGATGGAATTATCTAGAGAGGGTAAATCCCTTTAAAGATAGAAAAATTCTTGTGGTTGGGCTATCAAAAACAGGTACTACCTCTCTTCATGATGCTTTTGAAATTTTAGGTATAAAATCAATGCACTATCCACAGCCTTACCGCTTAGTAGGGCAGACTTTGGAATTCAAATGGCATTGGAAATTTGAGAGGGAAAGGGCATTTAGTGACCTCCCAGTAGTTGCTTTTCTTGATGATCTACTTAAAAAATACCCTGACAGTTACATTATTTATACCAATAGAAATAAAGCAGCTTGGCTGGAATCATGTAGAAAACATTTTGAATTGCCTGCAATTAATGCAAAAGGGGAAGCGTTAAGATTAAAAGTGTATGGCAGTCCGGTATTCGATCTAGAATTATTTTCAAAAACATATGACAAACACTCTGCAATGATTTATGAGAGATTTAAAGGTCATCCCAACTTTTTGGAGATTAGGGTCGAACAGAAAGACAAGTGGACTTCGCTATGTAAATTTATTGGTTTCCCCACGCCTGATGTTGAGTACCCATTTTCCAATAAGCGTGAAATATGAGCAGCTTATAATTAATTGGATAACAAAAGAAAGATTATGAAATAAAATCCTCTTTAGATAGCTAAGGTATATTTTGAAGAAAATAAATACAGTCAGTTTTGACTACAAGGCGCGCGTTCTTCTGGGTGGAAGGAAAAACTACAAAGAGTGCTCAGATTCGTCATGGGTTGTTTCTCCTCAAGAAAAGGCTATCTCACCCAGAGCTCTATTTAATCTTGAGGACTTAGACAAGATTACTAAAGTTCAGGACGAAACTAGTATAGATCGAGAACGGATACGGATCTTGGGTGGAGAAAGAACACATGCTCCAACCATTGCATACCAGCTTAAAGATGTTCGGGCTTCCAACGGAAATCTTTATAAAGGTAATATGAAATACTGTCTTAGTGGCAGTAGAGATAAGTTACTAACTGACAGTATATTCGAAGAGATTCCTTCAGGCTGCCTATCTTGTTCAGCAATGGGGGCTAAATACTTTGGGCACTGGATGAGGGATGACATACCAAAGTACCTTGCATCTAAGGAGATTTCCCTCCCATTGGGCTATATGAGTCAAATCACCGAGCATCAGAAGGACTATTCCTCACTCTTTGGTATTAACCCCAAAAATTATTCAAGTGGACGCATTAGAGAGTTAACAATTCTCGAAGACTATGGTCAGAATTCAAGTAAGAAAGATCGATATGACTTATTGAGAAGCAAGATACAATGTAAATATCCAAGGTCTTCTAAAAGTGGTGTGATGATATTAAGAGGGTCATCTGGTCAGCAAAGAGGCCTTATCAATGAGGTTGAGGTTATTGATTTCTTGAAAAGAAATAATTTTGATATTGTTGATCCTGAATGTAATTCAGTAGACGATATCATATCAAAGTGTCGTGTAGACATTTTGATCGGGGTGGAAGGAAGTCAACTATCACACTTTAATTATTCTGGTAATGATCATGGGGCAATCATTACTCTCCAGCCTCCAAACAGATTCAATAATGTTTATAAAGACTATGCAGATTGTATTGAAATGACCTATGGCTTCGTTGTTGGTGATGCTGGAGATTGTGGCGGTTTTAGTATAGATATAAGTAAGCTTGAAAAAATTATTGGACTGGCTGTTAACAAAATTAATAGTAATTCCTGATAGTAAATTCTTAACCCCTTTCGCCAATAAGGTGATTAATTCTCCTCGTAAATGTGGTTTCAAAGTCATTTTCTTTCGCTATTTCAACACTATTTTGAGCCTTTTCCGCTATTAGGTGCCTATTGTTGTCTAGCAGCTGAATGATTCTAGCTATCGCTTTTGTATCATTGATCGGAGCTGACCATCCAATATCCTTCTTAGATAATATTCCAGTAAATGCCTCATTTTCATATCCTATGATAGGAAGTCCACAGGACAAGGTTTCTATATAGGTGCATGAAGGATCTCCCTGTTTGTGCAGGCAAACAAATAGGTCTGTGTGTGCTTTGAGGGCAGGTAGCAGAGCTGAGTTGAAATCCACAGATCCTTTTAAAAATACTTTATCAGTTAGTTTCTTTTGTATGATCTGATCTTGCATATAGGTGTCTAAGTCACCAGTCCCGTATATCGAGAAGATAAAATCCACTCCGGCGAGATTTAATAAATGTGCCACATTGATAAGATCGTCTGCCCCCTTTATTTTTATTAATCGACCAGAAAAGGCCAGTCTTAATGGTTTTTTCAGCTCCAAGTAGTTAAGCCGCTCTCCAAGTTGGGCATCAGTGATGATTTCGCTAGGTTTGACTCGATTATCAAAGTAGAGAAGGTCATCTTTTTTCTCAGAGCTATAACTATCAAATGATGGAACACCATTTGCCTGTATACCGTTGGCATGTAGGAAAGCTTTTGAGCGTCGTCTTTCCTGGTTGAGAATAAAAATACTTCGCTTTATGCGATGCAATATTGTGGGAGCATCGAGGGCCACAATCTGAAGCCGGGTTTTTAGGGTGTACTCGATAATATAAATACACCGAATTGATTTCTGCTTACATAGGTAGCTTATATGGAGTAGTTCGTGATTGTCACCAGATGCTAAAACAGTATTTGAGTCAGTTAGGTGTGACTCTGTAATATTGTTACAGCTTTCAACTATATGTATTTCGAACGGTAACTCTTCTTTTTGGAGGGTAACAAGTCCAAACTTTGGTGGCTCTTTGTTACCTTCTCTCATAACGCATCTAACATTCCCGGGCCAAAGGCTGCAATATTTCAGAACACCATCATAGAACTTTCTGTCGAAAACCAGCTTATTCGATTCTTTCCATACAGGAACAGAGGGTAGTAGTGTCAGTAGCATAGATTTAGCTTCAAATTTTATTCAGAAATGTAAATTTTTGACTACACTTTTACCTATCTCATAAGTAAGAAAAACAGGCCTGATGAAAGTAAGCATTGTCATAGTGAATTTTCAAACACCGCAACTGGTTGTCGACTGTCTGGATGCCTTAGATAATGAAAAATCAAAGGACGATCAATTTAATACTTTTATAGTAGACAATAATTCGGGTGATGACTCTGTGAAAGTTTTAGATGCTTGGATAAATAGTTCAAGATATACAAGTCAGCGCCAACTTGTAGCCCATACATCCAACAGCGGCTTCTCCTCCGGCAACAATATCGGCATCAAAGCATCCACCAGCAAGTTCGTTCTCCTACTCAATAGCGACACCATTGTCCGCCCCGGGGCTATCGACTTACTCGTCAAAACCCTTCAAGACAATCCACAGATGGGTATGGCCAGCCCGCGCCTGGAGTGGCCCGATGGCAGTCCTCAAGAAAGCTGTTTCAGATTCCATAGGCCGATTAACGAACTTATCCGATCAGCTGCCACTGGGCCAATAACCAGGCTCTTTGAGCGTTATGAAGTGCCTCTAAGGGTCTCTGATAAGGTTATGTACCCCGAATGGACAAGTTTTGCCTGCGTGCTGATTCGCAGGCAAGTATTTGAGGATATAGGCTTACTGGATGAAGAATTCTTTATGTATTTTGAAGATGTGGATTTCTGCAAGCGTGCTCGAGAGGCGGGTTGGGGAATTATCCATAATCCCGAGGCCCATGTCGTTCATCTGCGCGGGGGCAGTTCGCCGGTTAAAAGTCAGACAGCCAAAAAGAAGCGTTTGCCACGTTATTTCTATGAATCGCGCAGTCGTTACTACCATAAGCACTTTGGTCTTTTTGGTTTGTTCAGGGCCAATATCTATTGGCATCTGGGTTGGCTAGTGGCAATGGGACGCAAATTATTCAGCAGAAATTACCAGTCGACTATCTGTAAAAAGCAGTGGCGGGATATCTGGACTAATTTCTGTAAACCAGCCGCTCCCTATATTCATCCGGATAATTACTAATGGCCAACGTCACCAGATTGCCTGACTTTATTATTATTGGTGCGATGAAGAGTGCTACCAGCACCCTGCATAATCAGTTGAGTGCCCAGTCCGATATTTTTATGTCAACGCCAAAAGAACCCAATTTTTTTAGTGATGATGGTATCTACAGTCGCGGTTTGAGCTGGTATACAGGGCTATTTAGTGGTGCAAGTGCGAAAGATATCTGTGGCGAGTCGAGTACCCATTACACTAAGTTGCCTGATTACCCGGATACTATTCAGCGATTAAAAGCGGCTATTCCCCGGCCAAAGTTGATTTATGTAATGCGTCACCCGATTGAACGTCTTATTTCTCACTATATGCATCAGTGGTCTGAGGGGGTTATTTCCTGCGATATAAATCAGGCGATAGATCGCTATCCTGAATTGATCAATTACAGCTGTTATGGAATGCAGATAAGTCCTTATCTGCAAGAATTTGGTTCTGAGGCAGTGTTGCCACTTTTCTTTGATGACCTCAAAAATAACAAGGATAAGGCTCTTAACAGAGTGGGTGAGTTTATTGGCTGCACCGAGCCTCTAATTTGGATTGACGATCTGGCAAAGGATAATGTTTCCAGCCAGCGTATCCGGCGGTTTTATGGTTATAAGTTTCTGGTAAATTCGCGGCCATTGACTTGGGTGCGTAGAACATTTATTCCTCAGAGGCTAAGGGATCGAGTGAAAAGACAGTTCACTATGCAACAGCGGCCTGAGATAGCGGCTGTTCAGCGCAAGCGAGTGACTGAAATATTTGATCGAGATTTAAAAATAGTTGGCGATTGGTTAGGTGTTGAGTTGACCTGTGACAATTTCAATAAGGACGTCCAAAAAGATTGATCGAAATCATGTGCAAAGTGAAAAATAGTCTATATTTATAGACGTAACTCATTATGTGAACCAGTTGGCTAATTGATGTTAAAGACCGTCTCAAAGTCTCTTTGATATTCCTTTCTCTGTTTCTGTTAAGTAGAGTTATACAGCTTTAATTTCTGATTCTATAAATTAGAGATTAATCGATAGATAGTTTTGACAGTAATTTAGAGAATATATGGACGATTCCTACTTACTTATTTCGCCCTGCCGAAATGAAGCCGAATTTATGGTCAGAACGCTGGAGAGCGTTGTGAACCAATCAGTGATTCCTGCCAAGTGGATTATTGTCGACGACGGTTCGACCGATGCCACGCCCGATATTCTTCAGCAATACTCCGATCAATACGATTTTATTCAAATAGTGACTCGCGATAATCGCGGCCACCGCAGTGTCGGACCGGGGGTGATAGAGGCTTTTTATGCGGGTCTGGGGGTCGTTGATCTCAATAGCTATCAGTTTGTC
>ERZ1046568.983-NODE-983-length-21174-cov-15.524173_pt1 | contig 21174 bp, 20 predicted proteins | sample MGYA00383092_ERZ1046568 | MGnify/ENA primary metagenome ERZ1046568 (study PRJEB29581, sample SAMEA5548362) | metagenome | biome: marine; feature: coastal; material: water | depth 1 m | study: Short-term variability in the microbial, nano- and picoplankton... | reverse complement strand
CATTTTAGGTCTAATTAAGAACTAATATGTTATTAAAAAATTAAAAAAAAAATGATAAATTTATGTCTAAACAAGATTTCCAAGCACATTAACCATATCCGCGTTATAAAAGCCCGCTATTGGCATAATAGGTCTATCCATAGGTTTATCGTGGTCTGTTGCTAAACCTAATGGTTGATGTCTTGCGTATCCTTGGTTTACATACATATAATCATTTTTAGGTAATTCTACTCTTCCATATCTAACTGCGTCTGGTTGTCCCTTTACTGGTAATACTTGTTTTAAAGTGCTTCTAAATAAAGTATCGTTAAATTCACTTGGAGTATTTGATGGTGGAGTAAAGTATCCCGGTGTGTGATTGCGAACCATATTGTTTTTTTCTACATTCATAGCCATAGCAGGGTTCATATCGCTAAAGTTTGGCTCACGAGCGTTTTTAAGAGGTTTAATCCCCGCATATATGCCTATCGCATCAACCATAGTTTATAATAAGTAAATATTTTATTTTTTAAACATTTATTTATTACTTTTTTATTTTTAAATCTTCTACGAAATAATCACGAAATTATTTCAATCGCACGTCCCGAGCCAATACGTAATTCAGCAGTACATTCAGCGAACATAGTGAGATTACAAGACGCAATACCCTCGGTCTCTACCGAACCCATAGCGGATACGCTGCGAGTATCTAAACCACTTGCTAATCTATTGTAGTCACTTTCAGGTAGGCAGAAGCGGTAGCACTGAACGAAGTAGTCTTTTTTATACTGGTCTAATGTAAGCATCTTGTTTTTCTCACCATCAACGGCACCGAAGGTCATTGATAGAGCCTCTGGTGTAGTCATACGGTAAGCGGGAACAGAAGCGGAATTGACCTGTAACTGATGGTAAGCAGGAACAGTATTATCAGCGAGAATTTGCTTGAACTGGAAGTATTTGGAAAGGTATTTCTCTTCGTTAGTGCCAAGAACACCACCAGCGTCATACTGGGGTAGTCCAATATCAACAGTAGTAGTCGTAGCAGACCCCGACGCACCAACGAAAGCCGCACCACCTTTTTTGTAACCCGTCGCAATTGCGGGTGCTGCCTTTGTCGCATAACCGGAAGGACGATAAGCCAACCAAAGTCTATCCCACGAAGCACTATTTACATTAAAGCGGGAAGTGCCTGTGTGGGTAGATGTGAATGTGTAATAATTCTTGAAGGGAAGCGATAAATAACCTACCGAAGCAATACGCTGTTCTACAATTTGGTCTAAAACACTTGTAGCCATACCAAGAACCTCAACTTGCATTGTAATATTGGATAGTTTGTAAGTTGGATTACCCGAACCTACTTTATCGAAATGGGTTGATGTAGGAGTAGAGCCGCCTGCGGGGAATACACGACCATCGCTAATAGGACAGACAGTATCGTCAGCAAGGGTAATTTCAATTGTAATTTGGGGGCATATACCAGTATCAAGGATGGATGGTTCAATAGAACCTAATAGACCTTCCCAATTATCAATACAGAACTGGTCGTCTTTATCAGCATACGCCTCTGGGGCAGTATTAGCCAAAGCAGCAGAACCATCATGATACGATTTGGAACGGACGATATAGGGGTGACCGAGTGCCGCATTACAGGTAGATGGTTTGATTGCCGCTTTTGCGTGCTTTAACACATTATAATGTTGAAAGTTATTCTGGACTAATACACCACCCATATAAACGGCGACACGCTCTATAAGAGAAGATATGTCGTTAGGCAACGAAGTACCAGCACCAGTAGTTACGGCATTGAAAAACATACGAGTATTTTTTAGATTTACTAAACTATTCGAAGGCATTTCAAATCTAATAATTTTACCCGAAGTAGCGTCGTCGCTTGATTGCGGAAATACTTTAAATTGCGAGGTAGATACACCTTGAAGACGTTGCATAAAGAACGAAACATTTGACGGAAGAACACCAGCCATTACTTTTATAATATATACAAGATAAAAAAAATAAAAAAAATTAAATTAATTAAATTAAATAAAAAATTAATTAAATTAAATTAAATAAAAAATAAATAAAAATGTGAATTAAAAAATGTTTAATGTTTTGGTCTTCCATAATCAGCCCAAGTTAAAACAGATTGACTTTCTCTGGCTTTGGGAGGAGGTTTTAATCCTACACTTTCCAATTTTGCTGGTTCAAACATTTTAATTATATCAACACGTAAAACTGCTGTAAAATATAAGTTGCCTAAAGTAGATTGAAAATTATTATCAAATACACCAGCGGTTTCTTTTCCTGCGGCAGTCCCTAAATCTCGTTGAGATGAAAGACGACCTAATTTACGTCCCTTGCTGTCTGTTAAGAAAAGTCTTAAATTAGACAACTTACGTTGCTGTAAATTCATAAAATATTCTTCACCAGTAGAACTATTGTAATTAATAAATTCAACATCTTTGAAAACTTTTGCTAAAATATCGCTATTAATTATATCAGCATTATATCTTCCTCTGTCGTTAGACAATACAGACATCTCTAAACCATTCTGGGCGTTATTACAACGAAGATATACATACGGGTCAGTCAATCTTTGCATAGGGAAATAACCCCGTATTTTAACAGTAGTAGCACCGGTAGCAATACTGTCTGCTGTGACTATAAGACTATCAAAATCAGTATCAGTAGTATCATCTTGACGAAGACCTCCTAAAAGACAATAACTATCTCCTACACTTTCAGGCATTTGAATATGTAATGCTGTTAGTCCGTGAGCGATGGTAGAATTACTAACGTTTTTAGCGGTTAAAGTTATTTCTAAAAGTCGGTCATCAGTAGAACCCATAGTTAAACTGGCTGGAGCAATTGAAGTAAGTTCAAACGAGTTTGCTACGGTTTGAGAGGTGAGTTCTGTTGCTAATGCTGTTGCGAATGCTGTTGCGAGGTCTTTTAAATTAAGATAATTTTTATGAGCGATACTTATTGTTTCGTTAAAAGCAGTTCCATCATTTCCTCTTACATTAAATCTACCATTATTTTGATTAACCATATAAGTATTGTTAAACATAGTAAAATTAAGAAGACTAATTCTAATTAATTCTCCATCTTTCGCCTCTATTGTCTGTCCTTCAAAATGAATTTTAACATCGTCGCCCTGTGAAGTGCGGTCTCCTACTAATGAAGATTTTTCAGTATCAATAAATATGTTAAAACTATTAACGATTTCTTGACCATGGAACCTTGACGTTTGTAAAGCCATCTTTTAATATATACATAATATTTTATTTTAATTATTTATTAAATTCTAAAACTTTTGGAATTACATATTTAGTTGGAGTATTATTAATTTTTTCTTTTAAATCATTAATGTATTCTGGTGTGTTATTTTTACAAAGGTCATAAACAATTTCAGCATAAAAAGGTGGGACATCTGGGTATAAGTCTTTCATAGTTTTTAGTGCTAATTGCTTCTCCTGTAATTGGTCTTCGGTATAATTAAATGGATTTTCGTGTTGCTTACGTTCAAGACCTTCTACGTCAAGTGGAATACTCATTTATATATACATAATATTTTATTTTTCTAAATAATTACAAAATTTATTTACATTTACAAATTTTCTTCTTCAAGGTTTTCAAATCTATTTTCGGGGGTCATTTCTATTGGTAAAATGTGCTGTCTGCCTGATGCGTGATATGCTCTCTCAATCATATTTAATTCTTCTGGATTGTCTCTGTAATTTCTATTTAATTTATTTAAAATGTAATCATCGGTAAGTTGTCCGCTTCTTGGATTAAATCCTCCTGGTGCGAATGTTTCATTTAAATTTAATAATTCATCGCGACTTGCTAAATTCGCTAATGTGGCTCTCATTCTTGCTGAAATGTAACTTCTTGAACCAGGAACTACATTTGAATAAATGTCTTGTCCTTCTTTGCGGTTAAATCTTCCTAACGAAAGTGTAGGTGCTACTTGAACTCCACCTGCTCCGTATTCGGCGGGTCTTGGTAAAATCGGTGTGTAATCGGCTTGAAGTCTTCCAGCAAAAGCAGTCTGTAAATTTTCACTAAAATTAGTTGAACCTATACTCTTTCTGTAATTCATGATAGCATCAAACTGGGCTTTTTGCTTTCTTGCTGGTGCTGATATACTCGCAAAATTCGCTAAATCATTAATAGGAAAACGTGATACATTTTTACTTCTATTTGTTCTTGATGGTTTAATACCTTTGAAGATGTGTTTATCTAAATTGATGCCGTGTAGAAATTCTTGACCTCCAACATCTATTGGGAAAAATTCTGGGTATCTTTCTTTAATTGCTTGGTCTGCCAATACACCGCTTCTCGCCATAGTTCTTTACAATGTATAAATATTTTAATTTTATTCTAAATTATCTGGTATTATAAATTCATCTAATCTTCTACGAAACATAGAAACGTGTTCTTTCTTCTTATGTAAGTCAATAAATAAAAATGGATAATTTGAACCATCGCCGATTGCTGTATCATAAACTTTATTGAATGTGTCTTCACCTATCTCTCCGCTTACACTTTCGGCAACGTCTTTCATTTCTTGCCTATCTTTTGTTTTAAATAATAACATACTCGTGCATTGATTTCTAATTACTTTATTTAATCCACCTGTTTGACATTTGAAAGATTGTATCATAAAAAATAGACTTACTCCAACGGCACCGCCTTCTTTTAATTGACCCACGTGTCTTGAATATGTACTCAGTCCATTTAATTTTCTTGGACGTGAATAAATACCAGAACCAAGCATATCATCAAATATTACTGCTATTCTTGGTTTCTCTCCATTCCATCTGTGAGTTGGTTTTATAAAATTACCTTCATCACTAAAAAATTGTAATAAGAGGTCATCATCCATATACTTACCATCTTTAAGGTCAGTCATTAATTTATTGTATCGTTTGACTTCTTCCTTGTATCTCTCTAAATCTTCTGCTTCTTTTTTTACGATGTCTTTAATACTATCAATAACGCTTGGGTCATCTACATCTTCAAAAGTATGTTCTATTTTAAGGCGGTCTAATAATTCTTTGTTGCTATTCATAGTAGGACTAACAGCAATACAATAATCAAACTTTAATCGTTCTATTAAATTAACTATTGCGGTGGATTTGCCCGATGCTCTTTTACCTACTGCTATGCAAACCTGGTGCATTTTAGGCATAAAAGTATCTGTTGTATATAGCCCACTTTCGCTCTTCGGTGGGATAATTTGTAAGTTAGGCACTTTCGTTGTCTTCATCTACTATTATATTAGAAATATATTTTTTATGGAATAAACTATTTTTATGTTCTGCTTTACCTGTATATTTAATTGTTCTACCACATTCACACTCAAACATTTTATTTTTATGATTTTGATAATATTGTTTATCATAATGTTTTTTTTGTTCTTTATTATTTTCGTAATAATCCTTTTTATATTCTAATATTTTTTCTTGGTTTTCATTATAATATTTTTTTTGTTGTTTTTTTAAATCTTCTTCCGTCCTAAAACACCTTTGACTATTCAAATTAGCATTTAATTTTACTCTGTGTTCTTCTTCTTTAATTCTTGCTTGTGTTAAAGATACTTCGCCGATGTCTTCTAAAATAACCATTCGCCATTTATCCCATCCACCATTCTCTCTAATAGTAGTATATAATTTTATATCTTTCATATTATTACAATCTTTTTTATGACTTGCTTTCCTATGCCTAAATGATTTAGTAGAACCTACATAAATGAATTCTGGTAAATCATCACAACAAATTTTATATATAAAATACGACATAATCTTACATAATAATACATTTATTTTTTTATATCAATTTTTTTTAATAGTAATTTCTTTTATTCATAAACCCGCCACTAAACATATTATTATACTGGTTTTTTAATGCTAATTCTTGTGGTGTTAATTGTCTTGGAGGTGGTCTTATTGGTGGTTCTGGAGGCATTTGTTCCATTTGTAATTGCGGTTCTGGAACTACTGGAACTTCTTTCTTCTTTCTTGAAACTCTTTTAACAAATACTACATTATCATTAGGTTCAAATTCATCACTATCATCGCTACTTTGTTCTACTATAATTTTAGTCTTCTTTTTACCTTTGGGTTTTTTTAAGGGAGTTTCCCCTATGACCCCTTTTTCTGGTACCTCTTCCTTAATAGTAGTTTCTTTTTGCCCTCCTTCGTTGGGCTTAACGGATTTTAGTTTCTCTACCTTTTCTTCTAACTTTTTTGTATAACTTTCTTTACGTATAGCATTTGCTTTCTCTCGTGCTAATCTTAATTTTTCTAATGCTTCTGGTGATAATATTTTACGAGGCTTTCCGTTCTTATTTAGTTTAGTTGGTTTAGCATTTTCAGGTGCTAACTGGTCTTCAACTGAAGTTTCTACGGGGATTTCTTCTTCTTCGGCGGACATTTATATAATATATATAATATATTTTAAATTTAGAAAAATAGACAATTATTTAGAGAATTATTTTCTAAATATATTATATAAATGTTGAGAGAACAATTAATACAAAAAGCAAAAAGTCTTGGTATTAAAGGCACCTATCGTATGAAAAAAACGGATTTAGAATGGGCTATATACCTTAAAGAAAGTATAATCTGGTTTAATGATATTGCTGGTAATACTATAACTATCACAGATGAAGAGGTTGATATATCATTAAACGAGATTGACCTTAATTCAGTCGGGGTCAACCCCCTTACAGATTTTAAAATGAAAGACATAGATAAAGAAAAACAAATGTGGTTAATTTCGTAGAAAAAAAATATAGATATATATTAATTATATTTAGATGCCTAATTGTCTAAAATGTGATAAACCTTTAAAATCGATTGGAACAGCAAGAAAGAATGGTAAGTCTCATCCTGACTGGGCTAATAGAGAATATCATAAATGTTGCTGGGTAATAATTAAAGAACAAGAAGCAAATGAAAGATATATTAAATTTATTACGGGTAGATTGTGATTAATTAAGTTATAAAATTTACAATTTAATTAATTTATTATTCTTACTAATTCAGCGTCAGCGGTTCTTGAATAAGCAGTATATCTCGCCCGAGTTTCCATCTTATTCCATTCATAAATATTATATGGTTGTCTAATGGTAATGCCTTGAACTTTATGATTAGTCATAGCATAAGCAACTACAAAATGTTTCATAAACTCTGCGTCGGTAAATTGAAGGTCATTTACATAAACGTATTTCTCATCAAAATTGGTAAGTTCAAAATTCATAGAACCATTTTTTATATTTAATTTTTTATTATTTTTAATACACATGATAGGAGTATCAAATTTTAGGTAAATGTCTTGTTCTTTATCACCTTCTCCTGCTTCAATAAATTTACAAAAGTTTTCTTTATCCATACACATATCATTTATCTTAACTCTCATTTGATTTGTTCTACAAATATTTATACGCTGGGGTGGTCTAAATGTGTATCGGGTTGTGTCTAACTCTTGGTTTTTAAATATTTTATTATAATTTTTAGTTTCATTATTTCTTTTATTATAAATTAATTTAATTAAATTACCATCACATAACTTATTAAACATTTTAGAATTTAACCAGTTAATATGTTCTTCTTTTACTGGTCTTAATTGTTCTGGGTCACCTTCTACTATCCATTTTATATCTGGAAAAGCAATTTTAATTTTATCAAGATACGACATAATATAACTGGGACACATAAATATTTCTGTAATTATAATACATTTAACATTACGTAATTTTTTCATTTTCTTTTCACTACATTTACCATTTGTAAAATCTATACCAAAATAACTATTTAATGTATTACATATATGGTCTTCGTCTGCAAGATTTTCTGTTGATACATTTGTAAATCCTAATCTAATAGTTGTATCTAAATTGTATTCTGGTAATGATTTTACGAGATGACTTTTACCATAACCAGCGAGACCAGTAATTAAATAACTACCAGATATTTCATTCGCTTTTGTAGTATAATCTTTATTTTCTTTGTATATATTCCAAGTTATATCAGTATCAAGTGTGTATTCGTCTTTACGTTCTTCTTCTTTTATGTATAAATTATCAGCAAAATATTTTTCATATTTAATACCACCGATATTAGTATCACATTTAATTTTGTTATAATCACCTTCTACAATTATAGCATCTGTTTTGATTTGAATTAATGTTCCTCCAACAAGTTTTTTAAGTTCATATAATCTAATGTATTCGTTTTCTAATATTTTATTATATATAGGCATATTGTTTTGATATAAAGTTTTATATTCTGTTGTTTCTACTTTATAATGTTTTGTGCCGTCTCGTAAATACATAGTATCAATATTACAATTTTTACCCTTTAAATTTTTCCATATATTTTTATCAACATTTACATCTCCATTAAAACCAATTCCTTCTTCGTTATTATCCCAGAAGTAAGCAACTGCTAAATCAAAATCGGGTTCAACATATCCAGACTTAACTTTTGAATGCGTTTTACCAAATATACCAATCATTTTATTTACTATGTCTTTGTAATGATTAGGGTATTTTTCTGTAATGTAAATAATAAATTTTTTAAAATAATCATGTGGAATTACACTTGAAGCAATAAGTTCATATTTAATATTAAATTTAATTTTTTCTTTTTTAGCATACTTCAAGTAATCACTTGAATACCAAGTATTTCCTCTCATAAAGAAATATTCATCATCAGTTTCTATATAATAAATTCCTTTTTGTAAGGGGGAATTCCCCTTTGACCCCGACTGATTAAATCGTCCTGAATAAGGTTTAATATCACAACTTACATTAAATAATTCATAATCGCCTAATCTATTATTCATTATACAATCAGTTCTACATTTATTAATATCGTAATGTGCTTGAACTTTACATTCTACTTGGGCTTTGTATGTTTTTACAATATTCCCGTGTTTAGAAATAGCATCAAATACTTCTTTATTAAAATTAGACATCGATAATTCTTCGTTGTTATGTTGTGGTAAATATTCTTTTAATTCAAGAAGTCCAAGAATAGTAGTATTTTCATTTTTGAAGTCATCTCCCAGTATTTCTTTCATTTTAGATTTTTCTGGATTAGCACAAATTACTTTATTACCTTGCGTCATAGATACAATTTTACCATCTTGTAATCTTACTTTTTTTAATGTGTTGTCTTCTTCAAACATATCTAAATACATGTCTGTTAAATCAGATGTTTCAATAATTTCATACTCACGTTTGTCTTCATATTTTTTAGACTTCTCGTATGCGTCAAACTCAAAGAAATTATCACTTTTTTCATACGCCATTTTAGCAGAAATTTGTTTAACAAATGTTTCATCGTCGCAATAATATAAATGATTACCATAACATATACCTAAAAATGATTTAAGATGTTTATCAAACTTTTTATTATCAAAATTATTAGTGCTAATAAATTCTTTTAAATTTACATCTAAAAGTCTTGCTCTACAATTGTATTCTTCTAATGTTTTTATTAATTCTTCTGGTGTATATCCTCGTTCTGCTACATTAGTAAATTCATCAGGACATTCGGGTTCTCCTTCAAGTTCTTCTTCATTAAATCGATAAGATATATCATATTTAATATCTGTATCATCTTTTGCATAATTTTCTAATGTATCAACAACGTCTTTTAATTTTAATTTTTTATTTCTGTTATTTAATTGTAGATGATGTAATATTGTTTCTGGAACACACATGGAATTACCGCTGTCTTTAAAACCATTAAATTCTCTGTATGGAAGTAATGTATAACTTTTAAACATTTTTGTAGTTCTAATGTCTGCTTGTGTCTTACGAACTCGTTGTCTTGTTAAATATTCAAATGTAGTAAATTGTTCGCTTCCTTCCCCTTTATTAATAAAAGCACGTATAATTTTTTCATTAGGTAAATAATTTAATGCGTCTTCTACACTTATAATAGGAAATTGATTAGGTAAATTTTTAAATAACGTCGTTAGATTAATAGCAAATTTTCTTAATGGAACTTTTATTTTAGTTGTTGATTGGAATTGTAAAGATATATTTTTGGGTTGTGTAAGTAATGTTTTGGCTGGTTGTGTTTTAGTCGCTTTTATTTCGTATGTAGTTCTTGATGTGCCTGAAAGAGTATAAACATATACATATGGGTTTGTTTCATCTTCAATTTCATACCAATATTCTCGTAACAAACTATTAACTTCTTTTTTGCTTACCGATTTATCTAAATCCAATAATTTTCTTGCCTCACGAACGTCATAACGAAGTCCAAAATCTTTATATATTTGTTTCAAAGTTAATTTCTTTGAAGGCATTTTATTTATATTAACATTAGATTTTAATTTCATATTTAATTTTCTATAATATTAAAATATATTTTATTTTTAAATCAATTTTTAATATTATAGAAAAAAATTAATTATTTTTAAATTTATAGTTTTTCCTAAATGTTTGGTTCAAATATTTTTTCTATTTTAATATGTCCCCAACGATTTAAAAAGGAATTTTCACCATTCCTCATAGTTGTATCCGCTCTGTATTTCGTCATAATTCTTCTTACATAATCACCATTTAAGTTAAGCCCCATACCTTCGTTTAAAGCAGATATAGTAGTAAATTTACCTTCCTTAAAAGTATTTGTGTCTTTATCGAATATAGTAATCTTCCATTTTAAATTTTTGTTATTGACTACACCTTTTGCCTTTCCTTTATAATTTGTAGATTTATCCATTTATATCTTATATTATAGAAATATTTTAATTTATTTTTAAATCAATTTTTATTGTATTTTTCTGCTAAATATTAAAATTACCATTTAGGTCTGGGACAACCATAGTCAATTACATTTTGTTTCATTTCTTTAAACATAATCATTTCAGCCTTTGCCTCTTCATATGCTTTTCTAACGGCTTCTTCGGTAGGATAAAACAATCTATCAATTTCACAACTTTTTTGTTGTCTAACTTTACCCCACCAATCTCGGTGGTTATTAGGGTTATCGGGATAATCCATTAACTCACGAAACTCTTTATATCTTAACTCAACCTCTAATACTTCCTTCATAAAATCTTTTAAGTTTTTATTGAGTTCCATTATCTTTTGATATTCCTTATTATTAACATCATCAGTCCATTCACCATTATTAAGTCTTATATAATTTTCCATTTTCTATTTTCTATAATATAGAAATATTTTATTTTCTTTTTAAATCAATTTTTTATTTAATTATTATAAATGGAAAAAAATGAAAGAGTAGTTAGTCATTCAAGATACAATTATTATAAATATTATAATTTATACAAAGAGAGATACAAGATAAATTATGAATTAAAAAAAAAGAAAGACGAATTAGAAGAAAATCATAAAGAATACTACCGAGATTACTGGGTTAATAAGAGATGGAAAGACAAAGGTTAAATTATAAATTTATTTTATTTTTTTATCAATTTTTTTTTAAATTTTGAGAGAATAAATTAAAATAATATTTAATTATATTAATAATGAAACTTGAAAAAGTAATTAAGAGCGATGCAAAGGGAAAGAAATGGACGGCAATATTCTGTTTATGTAAAGGTAAATCATGTTGTAAAGACAATGATAAAAAGAAAGTTCATTTTGGTAGTGAAGGAATGGACGATTACACAATTAAAAAAGATAAAGAACAACGAGATAAATACAGAAAAAGACATAAAAAAGATTTAGATACAAAAGACCCAACACGAGCGGGTTATTTATCATACTATTTACTCTGGGGTGAAAGCACCTCTCTACAACAAAATATAAAAGATTACAAATCCAAATTTAATCTATAATTTTCAGCATCTTCCATCGTTTTAAAATTTTTAGATGTTCTTTTACCATTTCTATATATACTAAACCGAATATAACTATATTCCTTTCCATTATACATTTTTTTATTTATAGAAATACTACCTTTACTTTGTTCTTTGTTTGTATTATTTTCGCTATAAGTCGCCCATCTTAAATTAGATAAATCATTATTAGTTTTGTCTCTATCAATATGGTCTATACAATTTTTATTTTCGGGATTAGGAATAAAACATATACCCAGTAATCTATGAATATTAAAACGAGTTGTAATAGAATTTTTTGTTAATGCAACCGAGTAATAACCATTACTGCCTAATGATTGTGTTAATTTTCCGCCACCTCCTCTACGAACTTTTGAATAAACGTCTCCATTTTCATAGATAGTATAATTATCATAATCGGGTATAGTAGCACTTTTCATAGTCTTATATTATATTACACCAAAACTTTATATCAATTTTATACAAAAATATAATATTTGATTATAGTAAATATGCCTGTTCCATACAAAGTTACATTTAACGATGATGGGAATAAATGTCCTCGTAACATTATAGAACTACGAGAGAAACCCGAATGTGGTGTTTTATTTAGAGAAGAACAACCATTTAAACCAGACAATAGATTTCCATTACCAAAAGGATTTGAATTAAGACATCTTGGCAAAATACCCGAAAAGATTAATATTCCACAAGGTATTATGCCTTCAACTGTTATGCCTATGAAAGAAGACCCAAGACGATTAGCATTTACAGAAAACGAGTTGCCCCAAGATGAAAACCAAGTAAATATTTCTCGTAGAATTAACACTTATCGCACGGGTTACGAGAGAATACCTGGAATGCCTGAAACAGAATTACCACCTATTAGAGAAAATATACCAGAAATATCAAAAACATTTACTCATCAAGACGTGGATAGAGTTATACAAAGTTTAGATGATATTATGCCTACTATGCGGGGAGATAATTTAGTAGATGCCGTTGAAGAACCTGTTTTAGAACCACCGAGACCCATTATTCGTCAATCAAGAGTTCGTGTATTACCAGACCCACCACAAGAAATAGAATTTATAGAAGATGATGGAGCAGGAGTAGGAACACGTCCAGGAGACCACAGCGGTAGAGGAGGTGTAGGTGATGACGAACCACGACGTATAGTTTTAAAAAAATCAGTTCGTATATCACCAGATACAAAAGACGTCGTAAGAACACTTGGAAAACCAAAAGTTCGTAGAGTTCGTATATCACCAGACCCACCACCATCACCACCAGAAACCGAATTCACGGACACGAACAAAGTTCGTCCAAGAGGAATGACTGATACTGAAATAACGGAAACCCAGATACAACAACTTAAAAGAACTATGCCTTCTGATACTCATAAAGAAATAAGTAGTAAAAGGAAAGGTAAATTAAAAATAACAGAATATGAATTAATTACACCAACACCAGAAAGCGAAGAAATATTTATTTTAAAAGAAGCAGAAAAATTTATTAAAACATCAAAAAGACAATTAACTGATAATGAAGTAAATAAAATAGTAGAAGAAGGAGTATCAAGAGGTGTAAGTCCAGATAGAACTATTGAAATACTTACTGCTTTTGAAGAGTTTGACCCTGCATTTGAGAAGTCAATCAGCGGTATGAATACAAAAGAAAAAGCATTAATGAGAACTATGAAAAAAACTTTATATGAAGCAAGACTACAAAGTATTGAAACTAATTTAAAACCAGTAGTAGAAAGACAACAAAGTATAGAATTACGTGAAGATACACCATTAACAGAAGGCAGAACTGATATAGCAAAAGGTAGAAGTAGATTTAGAAAAATATATGATAAAACCGCAGGAAAATTACCAGAAGAATTAAGATATAAAGCAAAACAAATTCGCAGAGGTTATGAAGCAATAAGTGAAACCATAATGCCATCTGGTGAAGAATTTGAAGTAGCAGAAGATACTACATTTGAGCGTGTAAAAGCAAGTGAAAAAGCAACAACAGAATTAGGACGTCGATTACAATTAGAAGCACTTGGAGTTAGAGAAAAAATGGTAAGAGGTGGTAAAAGATTATTCGCACAAGAATACGCACCAGTTTCATTACAAGAACCAGTATCTTTTGAGATGAGCGATATTGGTGCTATGCAATTAAGAATACCTGAAACCGATACAAACATTCAAGGATTACGAGACATTCCATTAGACCCGTTTAGTGATACAATTAGTACAAGAAAATTAACTAAATTAAGTTTTGCGGAGAGAATTTCAGCACCAAAAGTTACTGACGTTGCTACTGGTGGAGCGGGAGCAGTTGGAGGTCTTGCTATTGGATTTGGTGTATCACAACTATTAGACCAAGCAAAAGTAAATAAATATCTTAACGCTACTTTATCGGGTGCTTCGGCAGATGTAGGTGGTAGAATTATAACTTATGGAGCAGAGAGAGCGGCACTATCAGCGGGATTTAGAACTGCGGAAGTAGCGGCATTAACGGGTTCTGCGTTAGCACGAGGATTAGCGGAAGGAGGTGTTATAGGATTAGCAACTATGCCTATTGATATGGTGTTAAATTCATCGCTACGAAATGCTGGTTTAAGTCATACAGCAAGTAATATGATTTCTTCTGGGGTTGTAGGAACTGGGACTATTGGGGCTATTTGGGCGGCTGGGGCAGCAGGAGGAGTAGAAACTGGCGGAGCAAGTATGGTTGTTGCTGCGATGTCGGTGGGAGCATTAGAATTAATAGCATATTTAACAGGTCAATCAGCGGACAGAGAAATAGATAAACATAATTCTATTAATAATACTCGTGCTGAATTCATTAAAACATTACCAGACCACAATTACGACTTTGGTGAAGCATTAAATAATTTTAAGGACAGAGATGGATTAGGTATATTTGATAGTGATTGGTCTTCTTGGAGTAATAATTTAAATAATGTATTTCGTAAATATCCTATATCAGGCGAAACTGGTAAATTACAAGATAAAACAACCGAAGGTGTGTCCCGTGCTAAAGCCTCACTCGCCGTCAAAGCCACCTCTACAATTGCGAATGTCTCCCCCGTTGGTGCTTTGATTGGTGCTACGATTGCTTCATCCACCGAAAGCAAAGACGAAAGTGGTTTATCTACTGACGACAAACTCACAATGCAAAAGTATTTTCAAAAGTATATGATACATAATATAGTTAAAAAAGTATGCTCTGGTAAAGAATGTAGTAGCGAATTACTTTCACAAGATACAGGAGAACTTGATGAAAATGAAATTAACTTTTTAAATAGTAAAACAGATAGAGCGTGGCAATCACAAGCAGATATGCAAGTGGAATATTCTATTGTAGAAATGAACTACACGCAAAAAAGAGTTCAAGAAGCGAAACAAAAAATAATATTTAATTGGGAAAAGAATAGAAGATTACCAGAACAATTAGAAGATAAAAACATTTTAAAAGTTGCCAGTCTTGACCCTAACTTTAAGAGTGCGTTTGATAATGCTGTTAAGTTAGACGCTCAAAGAGAAGTAGTAAATGCTTATATGACTAATCAAACAAAGATGGAAAACCTACCAGAAAATATCCAAAAGGCAGCGAATTATGATAAAGAATTTTATTATATGATACATGTATACTATCAAGACATAGAACACACAGCAGGTAAAATGAATTTATCTGTTCCTCAATTAATACAACTACAAGGATTACCAGAAGATAAACAAAATGAAATGTACCGCAAGTTTCAGTTTAATTATGCTAAAATGGACGACAAGACTGTTGGCGAAGCAATATCAATTTCCAAAGAAGAAGACGCCGTAAGAGAAGCGGGATATTATGATATAGACCAAGCGTATTTAGAAACAGACCCAACTGCGGTAGGCATTTGGAAACCAACAGATAGTCAAATATTACAGGCACATTCTGCTGGTATGACTTTACAAATGTATGTAGATTATATGCACGAGTTAAGTAAAGGTAAAATTGGTGACTTTTCTAAATTACCTAATTATGACCCACAAGACATTTGGCAAAGTGGTAAATTAGACTTTACACATTTTCAAGATGAATTAGAAATTGCTGGTTATGATAAAAATATGTATTCTTATAATCCAGAGACTTTATCAATTACATTAAATACGGGTGTAAGTAATGTTCCAATACCGTCTACACAAAATCATTTCGTAAGTAAATATACACCTCAAAATGTATTACAAATGAGACAAGAAACTGCTGATTTAATACACGGATTAGACCAGCAAAATCAAGGTATAATAGATACATACAATACGCAATTAAGAGAACAATTAAGCGTCTTTGGAAAAAATTATAATAAACAAGTAGCAAGTATTAACGACAATCGTTCTTATCATGGAATTAATAATTTATTAGTTTTTGATGAAAATACTGCTTATGAAAAACAACATTTAGAATTCCAACCAGTTAAAGTTGTTAAAAACAATGGTAGAATTCTTAATGAAGACCAAGCAACACAAAGACAATTAGCCGACAAATCAACAAGAACAATACCGAATAGAATTAAAGACCCAGAAAAAGTTGGCGGTGATTACGTAGGCGGTAGTGTTCCAACTGTAACTGATAATCGCCCTCAAAGAGACACGAGTTATAAACCTGGCGATGAACCTACACTTGACGACTAACTTTTTTATTTAATTTAACTTTCTTTTTACACAATACATTATAAGGTTCGTTTTTACAAATATCTATGTCTGTATTAATATAAATTTTAGGTTGTTCTGGTAAAACAGGTTTGCCGAAACGTGGTTTAAATTGTTTAGAGATTGGAAATTCTAATGTATCGTTTTCATTAACTATATGTCTTTGTTTTGGTAAAAAACTATCTACGTTATGAGAACCAATCCACTCTGTTAAATTTTCTCTTTGTTCTATTGTTCTCAAATCTACTTCACTACTATAAACTCTATTATGAACCGAGTGAGAAAGTGTATCAAAATTATCTGTTTCATATACAATTGTTTTAAAAGCACCCATAGGCGGTAATGTGTGTGTAGTTATAGGAGTTAAACCAGGATTAAATATTACTGCTTTTTCATTATTTTCTCTTGAAATATGGTCGGCTAAATAACCACCTAACGAATGCCCTGTAATTGATACATTTGGATAAATATTTTTAACATTTTTATACATATCTTCTGCTCGTGAAAGTCTTGTTTGAAACGGCAATAGTCTATCTAAACCAGTAGCAAGTTGAGCGTCAGCGTTGAGGTCATAAACGTTAGTGGGGTCAGTTCCTCTGTAAGCAAGAATAGCAGAATTATTATTATTATTTTTTAATACAACTCCTACGTCATTTGAAAGTTCATTATCTAATGAATAAGTATCCATCATACTTGTAAGTTTGTCTTGTGTAAGCACAGGGTCACCATCATAATAATATTCATAAGCGATGTGACTTGCGACAGCATACGGTACGTCTTCTGGCGGCATCTCTGGTAAAGAAGTATATTCACTCATTTATATAATACGATTTATTTTAATTTTATTATATTTAGTTTATATAAATGACTTGTCCTATTGAATGTGTTAAAGCAGGTTGTCCTGAACCTGATTTCTTGGAAAAACACTCTACATTTGTTCTTACCGCTATTGGTAGTATATCAGCACTTTTGGGAGTAGTATTTTCATATTGCTTGAAATCCCGTTGCACTAATATAAGAACACCTTGTTTATCGTGTGATAGAGTGCCTCTAAATCCCGATGATATAGCAATATCTCCTGAACCTATCCAAGTTAAAGAAGTAAGAATTGAAAAATAAAATAAAATATTTGTATATATTAAATAATGGGGCTTCCATTTGAGAACGCCGACTATAACGAAGATGAAGTGGGAGCGAGAAAAATACCAGAACTAACTGATGTAGTATTGACCGATGTAGAAAATGATAATGTATTAGTTTATAACAACGGCATCTGGGAAAATAAAGCACAAAGTTCAAGTATAACAGAATTAAATGATATACCAGGTGTGACTATAACAAACGTTCAAGATAATCAATTTTTAAAATACGATAGTGGTGAATGGATAAATTCAAATATTACAGACAACGATACAGACAATTTAAATGACCTTACAGATACTCTTTTAACAACTCCGTTTGGCGAGGATGAAGTATTAAAATACTCTGGTGGTAAATGGGTAAATGGTAATATACCTCTTGAAAAATTATCTAACGTTCATATTTCAAACTTACAAGATGGAGAAACACTACGTTACGTTCAAGCAAATGGAAGATGGGAAAATGTTAATAATATAGACACCTTAAACGAATTGAGTGACGTAAATGTATCTTCAAATTTAAATAATCAAGTATTAAAATACAACAATCAATTAGGAGTATATAAAAACGATTTTCTTAATTTAACAGATTTAGGAGATACTAATATAACTACATTAGCGAATGGTAATACACTTATTTATAACAACGGCGAATGGTCGGCTGGTAATATAACTTATACAGAAACAGACCCAGTATTTACGGGAAGTCCAGTAGGTAGTATTATACACGGAACAGGGTTTCTTAAAAATAATGGTGGAACTTGGAGTTACGATACTAATACTTACTTAACCAGTTATACAGAAACAGACCCAGTATTTACGGGAAGTCCAGTAGGTAGTATTATACACGGAACAGGGTTTCTTAAAAATAATGGTGGAACTTGGAGTTACGATAATAATGTTGTTGTAGCCACCGCCTCTCGTGTGGCGACGTGGGATACTGCTTACGGTTGGGGCGACCACGCAATACAAAATTATTTAAAAACGACAAGTCCAGCAGGTAGTATTATACATGGAACAGGGTTTCTTAAAAATAATGGTGGAACTTGGAGTTATGATAATATACCACAATCAGATTTTACTAATGATGTATCAACTGACCCAGCTTTTATTAAAAATAAGCCCATTATAACTACAACAAGTTTAGCAACGATGGTTGGTATTGATACTGGTATAAATAAAGAAGGTGATATTACAGCATTCGGGAAAAACGCTGGATATGCTGGAAAGAACGGACACATCTGTATTGGAGAATCGAGTGGAACATTAGGTTCAACGAGGGCTATAAGTTTAGGATACAATACTCATGCTACTCATGTTAATAGTGTTGTTATTCATGGAGGCAATGGGTTAAGTTCTTCTGCTACTAATGCTTTTTATATAGACCCATTAAGAACTCTTGATGCTCTAACGGAAACTGTTGGAGATATGAAAATTAATATGTATAACACTTCTACAAAAGAAATATTTTTAACTAATAATTTACTAGTACCCGGGAAAACTAAACTAAATGGAACTCTTGAAGTGTCTAATGGAATAGGTGCGGTTAATCAAGTATTAACAAGTAATAATACTGGTGCTTTAACTTGGACTGATAAATCACAAGCGGAAATTTATAATTTAAGTGGTCTTACTTGGTTGGGTGTTGGTGATAATGAATTAATAAGAAGAGTAGATGCTACAAATGCCGATGGTGCTGGTATGACTTTACACGATACGAGCAGTCCTACGTTTCCTCAAACTTCATACTATAAAGATGTTTCTTATTTTGGAAGACACGGTTTATTAACTATTCCATTTGGCGTAAATAGATTTGAAAGCAGTTTTGCGGGTCATAATCAAAGATTAATACCTTACAGTCCAATTTTATTAAGCACTACACTTGTGTCTGGATTATATCTTCATCACTTACCAAGTATTAACGATTATAATGTAAGAGTTGGTGTAAATAATAAGTATCCAAGTCAAGACTTTCAAGTAGGAACAACTTTGTATGTAGATGATACATATAAACGAGTTGGAATAAATCAAGCATCTCCAACCGTAGATTTAGAAGTTCTTAACACTATGTATGTTGATAGTAATACAAGAAAAGTAGGTATAGTAAATGCTACACCAACCACCACATTTCAAGTAGGAACAACTTTATATGTTGATGAAACAACTGGACGAGTTGGTATTGGAATACCCAGTCCAGAGGAAAACTTGGAAGTAGATGGGTCTATACAGATTGATAGTAATGGCACAGCAAGATTAAAGTTCCAGCAAACGGGACAAACTCCTTATGCTGTTGCTGAAATTGATGCCGGACCAGATGGTAATGGAGGACAATTAGAATTTTTTACAAGTAATTCGGGTATGGGTGTTTCTAAAAAAATGGTTATTAGAAATGACGGAGCAACGGAGATTTATAGTGACGGTATTGGATTATCAATATTATCAACTGACGGGTTTTCACAACAAGCACAAATTTATCACGGTTCAACTGGAACACAAGATTTAATCATAGATACAGATGCTCCCGCTACAACAACAAAAGGCATCTCGTTTAGAACACAAGCAGGAGTTCAGCGATTAAGAATAGGTTGTTTTGGAGAACTTGGCTTCTCTCCAACTAACGATATTGGACTTCCAGGTCAAATATTAGAAAGCAGAGGACAAGGTAATACTCCTCGTTGGGTTAATGCTCCTCCGCTTCCCGCATCGCCTATTTTTACTAATGTAACGGCAAATGAAATTGATGGAGGAGTAACAAATGTTTCCATTAAATTGAATGATACATCTCAAGGTGCGAGATTACTCTTTAATTCTGGTTATCCTAATTTATTTTTAACTATGCGTAATGATGAATTCAATTGTTACTTTAATGGTAGTCCATCGGGTTTGTATTTAAATTATAACGGAGGGGCTGTGTATTACGGAAATCCGGCATCTCAATTGAGCGACGATAGAGTTAAGTTTAATGAAACCAATATTACAAATGGTTTAGAAGTAATAAGAAAATTAAGCCCCGAAAGATATACTAAAAGATTACCAACTCAAACAATAGGAACAGAAGAGGCTGGATTTATCGCCCAAGAAGTAATGGCTATACCCGAATTAAAGTTCGCTGTAAAACACCCCGATAAAGAACTTATACCTGGTGACCCAAATACACGATATTATGCCGTAGAATATGATAATATATTTACCTATGCTGTTGCTGGATTAAAAGAATTGGATACAATAGTTCAACAACAAGCCGTATTGATAAAATCATTAGAAGCAAGAATAAAAACACTTGAAGGAAAGTAGCGTAGCGACGAGGCGACGCCGATGTATTAACACGCTTTTTTTATAAGATAAACCAAGTGGAATTTTTGCCTTTCGTGACGACTAACACCTTTCAACAAAAGGACACGCCCACACTCGCAACGGACACGTGTAATTCTAAAAACTTTTACTCGCTCTGGGTGTTTATAGGTCTCATAAAATTCTTTTTCGGTCATTTTTTTTTTAATTTTTTAATAACATATTAGTTCTTAATTAGACCTAAAATG
>ERZ1046568.980-NODE-980-length-21216-cov-11.578328_pt1 | contig 21216 bp, 16 predicted proteins | sample MGYA00383092_ERZ1046568 | MGnify/ENA primary metagenome ERZ1046568 (study PRJEB29581, sample SAMEA5548362) | metagenome | biome: marine; feature: coastal; material: water | depth 1 m | study: Short-term variability in the microbial, nano- and picoplankton... | reverse complement strand
TTGTACTCGAAGAGGTAAGATCAATAGCAGGGAATATTCTTCTGTTGGATATTTTTCTATCCAATTGAAGTTCCATGTTCCCCGTTCCTTTAAATTCTTCAAAAATGACTTCATCCATTTTAGAACCGGTTTCAGTTAAAGCTGTAGCGATAATACTTAAAGAACCTCCTCCTTCAATGTTACGAGCGGCACCGAAAAATCGTTTTGGCTTGTGAAGCGCATTGGCATCTACACCACCACTTAATATTTTACCACTAGCAGGTTGTACCGTATTATAAGCTCTTGCAAGTCGTGTGATGGAGTCCAATAATATTACAACATCGTGACCACACTCTACCAGACGTTTTGCTTTCTCTAAAACAAGATTTGCAATTCGCACATGTTCTGTGGCTTCCTTGTCAAAGGTTGAAGCCACAACTTCTCCTCTTACATTACGTTGCATATCGGTGACTTCTTCTGGACGTTCATCGATTAAAAGTATAATTTGGTAAACCTCAGGGTGATTGGCTGCAATTGCGTTGGCTACATCCTTTAACAACATAGTCTTACCAGTTTTTGGTTGTGAAACAATCATTCCACGTTGTCCTTTCCCAATGGGAGCGAACATATCGATAACTCGTGTAGATATACTAGACTGCCTGTCGGCAAGATTAAATTTTTCTTGAGGAAATAAAGGCGTTAAGTGTTCAAAAGCAACTCGGTCTCTAACAACATTCGGATTCTGGCCATTTATCTTATTAACTTTAATAAGTGGAAAATATTTTTCTCCTTCTTTGGGGGGTCTTACTTGACCTAGAACAGTATCTCCAGTTTTTAAACCAAAAAGTCTAATTTGAGATTGAGACACATATATATCATCAGGAGAGGATAAGTAATTGTAATCACTTGATCGCAAAAATCCGTATCCATCTTGCATGATATCAAGTACTCCTTCACTTTCTATAATTCCGTCAAATTCAAATTCTGGTTGACGATACCTGTTACGAGTATCCTTATTGCCATCCTTGGTTCTGTTTTGATTCGGATTGTTATGTTCTTTTTTATTATTTTGATTATTGTGCCTAGGTTTTTGGTCATTTTTTTGACGTTTATCCTCAGTACTTTTGTGATTGTGTTGAGGCTGCCTAGGTTTTTGCTCGTTTTTCTGCTTGTTTATTTCCTCTCCAGACTTGTTTTGCTGTGAATTACTTTTTTGAGCTTGAGGGTTTTGGTCTCTGTTATCCTCTCGTTTAGAACGTGGTCTAGATTCTCTTTTTTGAGTAGATCTAGGTCGTTGTTCTTGAGTTTTAACAGGGACCTCTTTTGTTGGTTTTGCAACATTATTAGTTGCAGAAGATTCAGCTTTTACAGCCTTTACGGCTTGTGGGTTAGCTGCTTGATGATCTAATATTTTATAAACAAGATCTAATTTTTTTAAGCTACGGTATTTAGGAACACCTGAAGCTTTTGCAATTTCCTGTAATTCAGGTAATTTTTTTGCTTTTAATTCTGAAATTTCAAACATTTAAAATTTTATGATTTTTAGTTGATACTAATATGTAATTCTTGAAGTAATTTTTTTGAGAAAATAAATGAAGACTAAGTGACCGCAACTGAAATGGTTACGCATTGATATTGCAATTATACAACAATAATTTAGTATTTGGGTTTATTTTTTATAAAAAGATAATGTATTTTTGTTGTCGCTAACGAAATAAATACCATGTTACAAAGGATTCAAACAGTCTATTTGGTTTTATCTGCCTCCATTATGGGAGCACTTTATATTTGGTTTCCTACCATCATTTCTGAAAAAGATTTAATCTTAATTAGTAAAGATGAGCCCGTTATATTGGGATTAATATTTGGATCTATTTTGATTGCATTTTTTTCTATATTTAGTTACAAAAAACGTAAATCACAGTTTGTGATCAATCGTTTAAATATCATATTAAATTTTTTTTTACTGGGAGTTTTCGTGTATCGATCACTAACGTTATCCGGAGAAACATTAGTTTCTGAGAAGGGTATTGGAGTTTTTCTTCCTATCATTTCTATCGTTTTTTTAGTCATGGCCAATAAGGCCATAAAAAAGGATGAAGACCTCGTAAAATCTGTCGATCGATTGCGCTAAACCACAAATCTTAGTATATTAGTGCGAAACCCTAAAAGAATGCCATCTTTTAGGGTTTTTTTGTACATAATTGTTACATCTTTAAACCATTATATTATCTTTAGCAATTAACATAAAAAAAACACTATGAAAATTGGCACTCTACTTACACTATTTTTTTATTTGATTACTTTCTTTAGTTCTGCACAAGGAATTTCTGATAAAGTAAATAATCAGCTCGCAGAACTTGTAACCAATAATCAACTTTTGATAGAAGATATTGATTGGGAACTTTCTAGTGATCATATTAGTAGTGTCAGTGGGGTTCATCATATTTATTATAGCCAGATGCTTAATGATATTGAAGTTTTTGGATCTCAATCCAGTCTTCATATTTTAGCGGATGGTTCCGTACTTTCTTCGACCAATAATTTTATTTTTAAAATTACTGCTAAGTTGAAAAATTCTACAAATGCCAGTTTAACAGCAGTTCAAGCCATTCAATCTGCTGCTAACCAACTCCAATATTCCATTACAAATGAGCTTTCTGTGCTAGAAAGTTTTGCTGGCGTGAGTCAAAGGCAAATTATTAGTAATGGTGGGATGTCTTTAAGTCCTATTCCTGCTAAATTAATGTATCAGTTAGTAGACGATCAATTAAAACTAGTTTGGGATTTATCCATACAAGAAAAAAGTCAAAAAAATTGGTGGAATATCCGAGTAGATGCTACTACGGGAACTATTATAGATAAAAACAATTATATGTTAAGTTGTGGTTTTGACCATCAACATGAGGAATCCTTAGATTATAACAAAAACCTTAATAAGGTTTTAAATTATAATAATTCTAGTCTAGTAACCGTAGCAGATTGCGATGAATGTTACGAAGTATTTGCCATGCCCGTTGAAAGCCCTTACTATGGCGAACGAACCATAGAAATACAACCTGCTTATTTAATAGCTTCACCTTTTGGATGGCATGATGTAGATGGGGTTACTGGGGCAGATTTTACTGTGACGAAAGGAAATAATGTTGATGCTTATGAAGATGGAGATAATTTTGGATATCAACCTGATGGTGATGTGCAATTAGATTTTACAGGATATCCTTTCGATCCTATTTATTCAAATACAAATCAGTATGAAGATGCGGCGATCACTAATTTATTTTATTGGAATAATATTATTCATGATTTAGTTTATGTTTATGGATTTGATGAAGAAGCTGGTAATTTTCAAGAAAATAATTATGGGAATGGTGGTTCTGAAAGTGACCCTGTGAATGCAGAGGCTCAAGACGGATCGGGTACTTGTAATGCAAATTTTGGCACACCGCCTGACGGCAGCAACCCAACCATGCAAATGTATGTTTGTAATGATAAAGACGGCGATTTTGATAACTTAGTAATTGTTCACGAATACGGTCACGGGATTTCCAATCGACTCACAGGCGGGCCAACAAATACGGGCTGCCTCAGTAACAATGAACAAATGGGAGAAGGCTGGAGTGACTACTATGGTGTTTTAATGACTATTAAGCCAGGAGATTCGGGAACAGACGCTCGAGGTGTTGGAACTTATTTATTTGGGCAAGGTGCAGATGCAGACGGAATTCGTCCTTATCCGTACAGTACCGATTTAACTATTAACCCACAAACCTATGATGATATTTGTAATCTAGCCATACCTCATGGTGTTGGTTCCGTTTGGGCTACTGCTCTTTGGGAAGTGACCTGGGCATTAATTGATGATTACGGCTTTGATACCGACTTTTATAATTTTACTGGAGATGTAGATCAGGATGCTGGAAATATTCAAGCATTTGCTTTGGTAACAGAGGGAATGAAATTACAACCTTGTAATCCCAGTTTCATAGATGGTAGAGACGCTATAATTGCAGCAGATATAGCAATTTACGGAGGTGCTAATGAATGCTTGTTATGGGAAGCATTTGCTAAAAGAGGACTTGGATTTAGTGCTGATGCTGGAAGTTCTGGTTCTACTTGTGATGGTACCCCAGCTTTTGATTCGCCAGTGCCGGCTATAAATACCGAAGAATCAATTTGTGAAGGTCAAGGCCTGCAAATATTTGGAGGAGGAACTCCAACAGGCGGAGTATACTCCGGGACAGGAGTTACAGATGATGGAAATGGTCTTACCTATACTTTTGATCCTTCAAGTGCTGGAGTTGGTTTTCATACCATTGCTTATGAAGTATCTTCGCAGTGTGCCAGCGGTTCGGTTACAGATATCATAGAAGTTACGGATAATCTTCCAGAAATTACCTGTCAAAATATAACTCTTGAACTCGATAGCAACGGAGAAGCGGTATTAGAGATCCCTAATGTAGTTACCAATCTAGAACCTGGAGCCTTGGTGATAGATCAAACTGGTGTTTTTGCTCCGATCGATATTACAACTTCAGGTACCGTGGTGAGTCTAGGTGACGATGAAGTTTCTGGTGCACAACCCATTGAATTTTCCTTTAATTATTATGGATCTGACTATACAGATTTCTTTATTTCATCAAATGGCTTTATAACTTTTGACTCAAATTCGGCAAATGGTTGTTGTAGCGGAGGACTTATCCCAAGTTCTGGAGATGAAAATAACCTTATAGCGCTTGTGTGGGAAGATCTTGATCCTAGTGCTGGAGGAGTTATTAGATACGAAACTATTGGTACGACTCCAGATCGTATTCTGGTAATGGAATACGATAATGTTCCTTATTATGGTAGTGATGATCTTGTTAAAGTACAACTGCAATTATTTGAGGACACTAATAGAATTGAAATTCACAGCACCAATATACCAGCTAACGGAGATGCCACTCAAGGGGTTGAAAACTCAAATGGAACAGAGGGGATTGCAACTCCAGGACGAAACGCTCAATCTTGGAGCGCATCAGAAGATTATGTAGCGTTCTTTTATGAGCCAGGGGGACCAGCGGACAATTGTGGCTTATCAACGTCTATTGATTTGAGTCAAACCCTATTTACTTGTAGCGATTTAGGAGATAATACGATAACAATTACCTTGACTGATACGGATGGCAATGCAGCCACTTGTTCGTCTGTAGTGACCGTTACCGATCCTCTAGTAATTTGTGCTTTAGGAAATCAGGGAAATGAATTAGATAGTAGTATTCGTCTTTTTCCAAATCCTACCGATGGTCAACTCACATTAGTTAACGAAAACAATATGGATATTGAAACCATCACGATTTTTGATTTTAACGGGCGAACAATTCAAAAGTTAGTAGTTGAAGAATCTTCTATCAATATTAATTTTTCAATAGCGAACATTGCTCAAGGAATCTACTTTGTAAAAATTCAAACCGATGAAGCGAGTGTTGTAAAGAGAGTTTTAAAACAATAAAAAAACATCAATATAGAGAACTAAACCCTGTCTTTAAAGTCAGGGTTTTAGTTACGTTCAATTTCAATTATTTCCAGTTTTTGTATTTTATCTTTATCGATTTCGAAGCGTAACATTGTTCTTACTTGATGAAAACCGTGAATGCCTATAGCGCCCGGATTCATATGTAGTAAATCTAGTTTTTTATCGTTCATTACTTTTAAAATATGTGAATGACCTGAAATAAATAATTTAGGAGGATTGTTGCTTATTGATTCTCTTAAACTCGGGGAGTATCTTCCAGGATAGCCACCAATATGAGTTATCCAAACATCTACTTGTTCGCACCAAAAACGGTTGTGTAACGGAAATTCGCTACGGATTATCGCATTATCAATATTTCCATAAACAGCTCTTAACGGTTTTATTTTTTTTATTTTATCCGTCACTACTATGTCTCCAATGTCGCCTGCATGCCAAACTTCATCTGCTTGGTTGATATATTTTATCATGGCTTTATCCAGATGACTGTGGGTGTCAGAAAGTAATAAAATTTTTTTCATTCAAATAAAAAATAGCATTGGTAAAGCAAAACCTAAAATTTCTCTTTTCGTATATTTGAGAATTCAAAAATACAAGATTCATTGCGATATTTTATAGAAATAGCCTATTCTGGAAAAAATTATCACGGTTGGCAAAACCAACCTAATTCAATTACTGTTCAAGGGGTATTAGAAAATTCACTGTCTACGATTCTAAGAACAACTATAAAAGTAATGGGAGCCGGTAGAACGGATGCTGGAGTTCACGCAAAACAGTTATTTGCTCATTTTGATTATTCAAATATTATTTCTGTCAAAGAGTTGATTTTTAAGTTAAACTCTTTTTTGGCTAACGACATAACTGTTCTGGATATATTTCAAGTTAAAGACGACATGCACGCTCGTTTTAGTGCAATAGAAAGGGAATATCAATATGTGGTTTCACTAGAAAAAAACCCTTTTATAAAAGACTTTTCTTATCAAATTCATCAAAATCCAAATATTGATTTAATGAACCAAGCAGCAAATGAACTATTGAACTATAAAGATTTTCAATGTTTTTCTCGTTCTAACACCGATGTAAAAACGTATTATTGTGATGTAAAAATTGCAATTTGGGAATTTGTAGAAAATCAGTTAGTATTTACTATTAGAGCAGATCGTTTTTTAAGAAATATGGTAAGAGCAATTGTAGGGACATTGCTAGATGTTGGGTTTGAAAAAACATCCTTGTCTGAATTTCACCAAATAATTAAAAGTAAAGACAGAACCAAAGCAGGAACTTCGGCTCCGGCAAGGGGCTTATGTCTTACTAAGGTTATGTACCCTAAGCAAATTAAAAATTAATTAAAGAGTTCTACTCTAAAAAAGAATGGCAGAATCTGGAAAGGCGTTTAATTTAAATCTTTTTAAAAGATTATTAGAGTATACTAATAACTATCGGGGAACATTTTTATATGTGGCCTTAGCTGCAATTTTGATATCTGTCTTGGGGGTGTTGCGGCCTTTAATTTTGCAAAAAACAATTGATGAGTCCATAGTCCCAAAAGATATGGAAAATCTTGTTTTTTACATTTCATTAATGATTGGTGTTTTGGTGTTAGAAGTCATTTTTATGTTGACTTTTATATTTTTCACGAATTGGCTTGGGCAAAGTGTCATCAGAGATATTAGGGTAAAATTGTTTAAACTAATGCTGGGTTTTAAACAGAAGTATTATGATACTAGTGCCGTTGGAAGGTTGACAACTAGGGCTGTTAATGATATTGAGACAATTTCGAGTATCTTTAGTCAGGGATTATTTGTGATTATAAGCGATTTGCTTAAAATGGGTGTAATTATGGGAGTAATGTTCTATAAAAGCTGGCAATTAACCCTTATCGTATTTTCAATTTTACCTATTATATTGTATGCAACTAGAGTTTTTCAAAGAGCTATGAAGTCAGCTTTTGAAGAGGTCAGGGCTCAAGTAGCAAATTTAAACTCTTTTGTTCAAGAACGAATAACGGGAATGAAAATCGTACAGATTTTTACTCGTGAAAAAACCGAGTACAGGGAATTTAAAGAAATTAATGAAAAACATAAAAAAGCTTGGGTAAAAACAGTTTGGTACAATTCCATATTTTTTCCAATAGCTGAGATGGCATCTTCCGTCTCAATTGGCTTGGTAGTTTGGTATGGCGGATTAAATGCCGCCGAAGGCGGAATAATTACCCTAGGAGTTATAGTCGCTTTTATCGATTTCTCTCAAATGCTGTTTAGGCCCCTTAGACAAATAGCGGATAAATTTAATACCCTACAAATGGGAATGGTAGCTGCGCGAAGAGTTTTTGATGTTTTAGATACTAATTCTAGAATTGAGGATACGGGAACATTACTATTGGATGAGGCTAATGGGGCCATAGAATTTAAGAAGGTTCGTTTTAGTTATATTGAAAATGAAGAAGTCATCAAAGGAATTTCTTTTACTGTAAAGCAAGGAGAAACGGTGGCGATAGTTGGCGCAACTGGTGCTGGTAAATCAACTATTATTAATTTATTGTCTCGTTTTTATGAAATAGATAGTGGAGAAATTTTTATTAACAATATAGCTATTAACGATTATACTTTAAAATCATTGAGGAGTCATATAGCTGTTGTTTTACAGGACGTTTTCCTATTTGCAGATTCTATATTTAATAACATCACTCTCAATAACAATACTATCTCTGAGGAGCAAGTCATCAAGGCCGCAAAAGAAATTGGTGTGCATAAATTTATTAATGAATTGCCTAACAATTATCATTATAACGTTAAGGAAAGAGGAGTGATGTTGTCTTCAGGACAACGGCAACTACTTGCTTTTTTGAGAGCTTATTTAAGTAGCCCGAGTATTTTAGTTTTAGACGAAGCAACTTCTTCTGTGGATTCTTATTCTGAAGAAATGATTCAAATTGCCACCGATAAAATTACCAAGGATAGAACCTCAATTATTATCGCTCATCGACTTGCTACCATCAAAAAAGCTGATAAAATTATTGTAATGGAAGAAGGAAAAATTGTTGAAATTGGTTCTCACAAAGATTTAATTCAGAAAGAAAAAGGGCATTACAAAAATTTATATGAAGTTCAGTTTCTGAAGAAGGAGTTAGTTTAATCTAGGACAAGTCGTCTTCCAAAAGTTCATTTAAATCCTCCATGTCGTCAAATAAAACAAAGTTACCATCTTTGATATAAGATATTTGTCCGTTTTCTTCGGATACTGTTATGCAAACCGCATCTGTTTTTTCAGAGATACTTATCGCGGCCCTATGTCGCAAACCAAAGCGTTGAGGTATTTCATGATCATTTGTCACAGGAAGTACGACTCTTGTTGCGGTAATAACACCTTCTTCTATAATTGTTGCTCCATCGTGTAATGGGCTATTTTTATAAAAGATACTTTCGATAATAGCTTGATTAATTTCAATAAACATGTCATCGCCCGTACTTTTTACGAAATCTAAACTGTTGTTTCGTTTAAAAACTAGTAATGCACCAGTGTTTGATTTGCTTAACTTTTTGCAAGCGAGAGTTATCGCTTCTATGGATGATTCTAATTTACTGTTTGTCGAAGATCTAAATTGCTTTAATATTTTCTTTCTTGCGCTAAAATTGGTAGACCCTAGCATTAATAAAAAACGTCTTATTTCTTGTTGAAAAACGACTACTAAAGCCACCATTCCTACACCAAGAAAACCTCCAAGTATTTTGCTTAACATCTCCATTTCCAGAAGTTCTGTTATTTTCCAGATGGCGTATACAATTACAATACCAAGAAAAATATTGATAGCAACGGTTCCTTTTATCAATTTATAGATATAATACAGTAAGAACGCAACAAGTACGATATCTACGATATCTATAATTCTAATGTCAAATAATTCCAACAGTTTTGTGCTTTTTGTAAAAGTACTTTTTATTAATGAAACTTCAAATTTTGAAGAAGACTAATCGTTTCAAAAGCTTCCTTAACATCATGAACTCTTAAAATAGAAACTCCTTTTTGAAGTGCAATTGCATGGAGTGCTGTGGTGCCGTTTAATGATTCTGTTGCGGAGATATTTAATGTTTTTTGAATCATTGATTTTCTTGAAATACCAATTAAAATTGGAGTGTTCAAAAATGAAAACAGTGCTAAGTCATTAAATAATTCGAAGTTCTGATCTAGTTTTTTTGAAAAACCGAATCCAGGATCTACGATGATATCGTTAATTCCCAATGCGCGTGCTTTTGCAATTCTTTCAGAGAAAAAATAAAGAATATCATTGGTTAAATTTTCGTAATTAGTATTTAGCATCATAGTTTCAGGAGTGCCTCTCATGTGCATCATCACAAGGGGCACTTGATAATTTGCAATGACCTCCAACATTTGAGGATCTAATAAACCTGCTGAAATATCGTTAATCATACAAGCTCCGTTTTCTATACACGTTTTCGCTATTTTACTCCTAAACGTGTCAATAGATAAATTGACATTTGGAAATTCTTTAATTAATATTTTAACAGCTGGAAGTACACGATTAAGTTCATCAGCTTCGGAAACAAAATTTGCCCCAGGTCTTGAGCTATATCCACCTAGGTCAAGAAAGGTTGCACCTTCTTTTAACATTTTTTCAGCTTGATAAATAATTTCTTTTTCGGACCCTAATTTTCCTCCATCATAAAATGAATCAGGAGTTAAATTTATAATACCCATTACTTTGGGTGTTAATAAATCGATAAGTTTTCCTTTACAATTAATTGTTTTCAATTTTTTAAATTGATTTATTTAAGCGAAATTTACGGAAAATCTTACAAAACGAATGATAGATACTTCAAAACAATACAATAAAATAATAGACACTTGTAGATCCTTGTTTATCAACAAAATGAAAGATTATGGAAGTGCTTGGAGAATACTTCGCCTACCTTCTTTAACCGATCAGATATTTATAAAAACACAACGTATAAGAGGATTGCAACAAAATGAAGTGCAAAAAGTCGATGAGGGACAGGTGAGTGAGTTTATTGGAATCATCAATTATTCGATCATGGCATTAATACAATTAGAAAAAGGTGTCGTAGAACAACCCGACTTAAATATTGATGAATCCATAATTGAATACAATAAAAATGTTGAAATAGCCAAAAAACTTATGATGGATAAAAATCATGATTACGGAGAGGCTTGGAGAGATATGAGAGTAAGTTCATTAACTGATTTGATATTACAAAAATTATTAAGAGTAAAGCAAATCGAAGACAATAAGGGTAAAACCATAGTTTCTGAAGGTATAGATGCTAACTACCAAGACATGATTAACTATGCGATTTTTGCATTGATACTTTTAGAAAAATAACGAAAGGAGGCAACAATAGATGAAACAAATTACAAATATTTCAAGAATTTTAGTTGGTGCATTATTTATTATTAGTGGACTAATTAAATTGAATGATCCCGTTGGTTTTTCATTTAAGCTAAAAGATTATTTTGCACCCGATGTACTAGATATCGAAATATTTACGCCTTTTGCATTGGTGATTGCTCTTTTTGTAGTCATTTTTGAGGTGATGATTGGTGTTATGTTATTAATTGGATATGCTAAAAAATTTACAATTTGGAGCTCTTTATTGATGATTGTTTTTTTTACGTTTCTAACGTTTTATTCAGCTTATTTTAATAAAGTTACTGATTGCGGTTGCTTTGGAGATGCCATAAAACTGACTCCTTGGGAATCGTTTTCTAAAGATATAGTCTTATTGGTTTTATTGCTAGTTATTTACTTTGGGAGCAACTACATGCGATCGTTTTTTTCAAAGAGTAGTCAAAAAATAATAGTTTACACAACTTTTATTGGATGCCTAGCATTTGGTTACTATGTGTTACAACACTTGCCTTTAGTAGATTTTAGACCCTATAAAGTAGGGGTAAATATAAAGGAAGGGATGGCGTACCCTCCAGATGCTGCCCAACCAATTTTTGAGTACCGCTGGACGTTTAGTCATAATGGAATAGACAAAGTGGTAATTACAGATGGTGACTTTCCAAAAGAAGAAGGAAATTATGAGGTTGAAACCATTATGATTCAAGAAGGTTATGAGCCTCCCATTCACGATTTTACCATGGAGCGTGACGGAAAAGATTTTACTTCAATATTGTTAGAGGAAGAAAACCTTATTGTAGTTGTGGTTTACAGTGTTTCCAATTCCGAGCTCGATGGCTTTAAAAATATAAAGGAGGCGACCGACAAAGCAATCAAAAACAATTATAAAGTAATTGGGTTATCCTCTTCTAGTCTTGAAGTCACCGAAGAATTGAAAAGACAAAATGATTTAAATTTTGATTTTTACTTTTGTGATGAAACTGCCTTAAAGACAGTTGTTCGGAGCAATCCATCTTTAATTAAACTACATAAGGGAACCATCCGCCAAAAATTACACTGGAATGATTCTTCGAGATTAATATTCACTAACAATAACTAGTGGTCAGTTATATACTTCAAAAAATAGGATATGCCATTCTTACTCTGTTTGGAGTTGTTACTGTGATATTTTTATTGTTTAATATATTGCCTGGCGACCCAGCTAGAATGATGTTAGGACAAAATGAAACTGCCGAACAGGTGGCTATTGTCAAAAAAAAATATGGTTTCGATCAACCGATAGAAAAGCAATATCTGTATTATATCAATGATTTATCACCACTATCGTTTCACGGTGCAGCTAAATCGGATCATACGTTTTTTTCAAAAACAAAATATAGAGGTTTTCGGTTGTTTTCAGTCTTAAATACCAATGTGGTATTAAAGATTCCCTATTTAAGAACCTCTTTTCAAAAAAACGGAAAATTAGTAAGTTCAGTTATAGCTGAAACATTACCCAATACTTTTATTCTTGCAATTTCATCTATAACAATAGCAATGGTGTTAGGGATTTTATTAGGAATTATTTCGGCAAATTATAAAGATCGTTGGATTGATAAAATAATTCAATTAATAAGTACTTTGGGTATGAGTGTGCCCTCTTTTTTTAGTGCCATTATATTTGCTTGGATATTCGGGTTTTTACTATACAACTATACAGGTTTAAATATGACAGGAAGTCTTTACGAAGTTGATGATTTTGGGAATGGTAAATACATTCAATGGAAAAATTTAATTCTACCAGCAACTGTTTTGGGAATAAGACCTTTGGCAGTTGTGAGCCAATTAATGCGTAATTCTTTATTGGAGGTTATGAGTTTAGATTATATTAGAACTGCTAAAGCTAAAGGGTTAAGTGAGTTTGCTATCATAAAAAAACACGCCTTAAAAAACGCAATGAATCCGGTAATAACTGCTATTTCAGGTTGGTTTGCTTCGATGTTGGCAGGAGCTGTTTTTGTAGAATTTATATTTGGCTGGAACGGACTGGGAAAAGAAATTGTGGATGCTCTTAATACCCTAGATTTGCCTATTATTATGGGGGCAGTCATCGTAATAGCATCTTTATTTATAATTATTAATATTTTTGTAGACTTGATCTACGGGTGGTTAGATCCAAAAATTAGAACTTAACAATATGAGAAAAAATATAGTAGCAGGAAATTGGAAAATGAATAATGATTTAGCAGCCACTAAAACATTAATTTCAGAATTAATTGAGTTAAATAAAACATCAGATGCAGAGGTCATGATAGCTCCTACTTTTGTAAACCTTATGGAAGCCTCCAAACTTTTAAGAGAAACTTCGATTAGGGTAGCCTCTCAAAATATGCATTATGCGGAAAGCGGAGCTTTTACAGGCGAAGTGTCTGCAAAAATGTTGAAAGCTATAGGGGTAAATACAGTTATTTTAGGGCATAGTGAACGAAGAGAATATTTTCATGAAGATGATTTGATGTTAAAGCAAAAAGTAGACAAGGCATTGCAAGAATCTATGGAAATAATTTTCTGTTTTGGAGAACAGTTAGATGACAGAAATAGTGACCATCATTTTAAAGTAGTTGAACGTCAAATTAAAAATGCACTTTTTCATTTGCCTTCTTCAAGTTGGGAATCGGTAGTGCTTGCCTATGAACCAGTTTGGGCCATTGGAACAGGGCAAACTGCAAGCCCAGAGCAAGCTCAGGAGATGCACGCATACATCCGTAAATTGGTTGGTGAGCGTTATGATATTTCCACTTCAGAAAAAGTCTCCATATTATATGGAGGAAGTGTAAAACCTGAAAATGCTGAGGAAATATTTGGCAAGTTAGACGTAGACGGAGGCCTTATAGGTGGCGCAGCGCTCGATGCTAAAAGTTTTATGGCTATTATTAATGCGTTTTAAGGGATGTCTCAGGTGTACTTGGAGTATTGTTTTTTTGTAAAACCTCTTTCTTTAGGGAATGAAATTTTAATGGCTGAACTAGGATATGTTGGTTTTGAGAGTTTTGTAGAGAATCCCATGGGCTTGAAAGCATACATTCAAAAAAAAGATTGGAATGAGAATATTTTGAATGGTATTCAGGTATTAGATTCTAACGAATTTGAAATTACCTATTCATCTAATGAAATTGAACAAGTCAACTGGAATGAAGCGTGGGAGAAAAATTTTCATCCAATCGAAGTCGATCAAAAATGTGTTGTTCGAGCCCCTTTTCATCCGCAAGTGAATGTTGATTATGAGATTGTAATTGAACCAAAAATGTCTTTTGGGACGGGTCACCACGAAACAACTTATATGATGCTGCAGCTCATATTGGAGACTGATTTTTACGAAAAAACGGTTTTAGATATGGGTTGTGGTACTGCTGTTCTTGCAATATTAGCTGAATTTAGGGGAGCTTCTAAAATTGATGCCATAGATATTGACTCCTGGTGTTATAAAAATTCTCTTGAAAATATTGAAAGAAACAATTGTAAGAATATTCAAACTTTTTTAGGAGATGTTTCATTATTGAAAAATAAAAAATACCAAATCATAATAGCTAATATCAACAGAAATATTTTACTAAAAGATATGGCATCTTATAGTTCTTGTTTAGAAAAAGGAGGGCGATTATTTTTAAGTGGTTTTTATAATGAAGATTTAGATTTAATTACCGCTACATGTACTAAACTTAACTTAACATTCGTTGATAAAAAAGAACGTAATAATTGGGTTTCAGCAATATTTACAAAGTAAACACGTGTCTTTATGGCAACTGAGGAACAACTACAGGAAGAGATTGACCTAGCGGAGCTAAAAGCTAACGAATATCAAATAGTTTTGTTTAATGATGATGTAAATACGTTCGATCATGTAGTAGAAACGTTAATTCGAGTATGCAATCACACTCCTGAACAGGCTGAACAGTGTTCAATTATAGTTCATTACAAGGGTAAATGTGCTGTTAAAACTGGCTCATACGAAGAATTAAAACCTCGTTGCACTCAGTTATTACAAGCAGATTTAAGTGCGGAAATCGTTTAAGCAAACCGTTTAATTTTTTAGCATTAAATTAGATAATCAACAATATATTTTTATATTTGCAGCCCATAAAAGGCCACGTGGCGCAACTGAATAGCGCACCTGATTACGGCTCAGGAGGTTGCAGGTTTGAATCCTGCCGTGGTCACGAATAAATAGTACAATAGGGAAAAACGCCAAGCTTGCTTGAGCGTTTTTTGTTTGTGCTATTTTCAAAGCGGAGCTTTATAGGATCACAAAGTAATCCTGCCGTGGTCACTATAAAAAGCAAACAGTTTTGTTTGCTTTTTTTTATTCAATCCAATGCTTTTTTTGTTACCCATAAACGGTATCCAAACAAGGCCATTTGCCATTTTTTTGCTTTCGATAAATCCAATCGTTGTTTAGTAAAACTAGGAAGTATCCTTTTATTAAATTTTGCGAGGGTCTTAAAAATAGATTTTTGCATAGTTAAAAGATACAATAAAAAATATAATTTTGTTGATGAGAACCAACCCTTTCCTTTTTTGTTGACTTAATTAGATAGTTTTCCATTTACATAGGTTTTTTCTTCTATAAGCTTCCCTTCTTCATTGTATTTTTTTACTAGACCTTCTACTTTGCCATTGCTATACGTCAGCTCACGTCTTATATTCCCATTTTCATACCAAGATTTTCTGGATCCATCTAGCACGCCATTTACGTAAAATCCCTCATCACTTAATACTCCATTTTTATGCCACACTCTCCTTAAGCCGATTATTTGTCCGTCTTTATAGGTTCCCTCCTGAAATAGATTTCCATTTTTATGCCATAGCCTTCTTGGACCATCTGAAATTCCTTTCTCATAAGTGTTTGTCTCTTTTAATTCCCCATTTTCAAACCAAATAGTTGCCACTCCGCTGAACAATATAGAGTCTTTTTTATGGTAGGCTTTTTTATTGGAGATGTAGATGTTTTGAACGTTTGTTGAATCAATTTTTGATTTAGAATCCTGAACAGTCAATTCTTTAGCTGTTTTGTCTTCTATTTTTGAAGAATGATTTTGTTGACAGCTAAAGGCCATCAGTAGTGTCGAAAAAATAAAAAGGTACTTTGTCATTTATCTAAATTTATTTTGTGTAAAATTAAATAATATTTATTAATTAAAAACGATTAACTGTAGAATGCTGTTTTTAGGAATTTATAGTTCCTAGTCAGCCAATAGAAATTCTATTTAATAGTATCTTCGCAATCAATATTAGTATTATGAATATAGTGTTTGTTTTGTTAGGTTTAACTTTACTTGTGGTAGGAGGAGAATTTTTAGTACGATCTTCTGTGGCTATCTCACTTAAGTTTCATTTATCACGAATGATTATTGGTTTGACGGTGGTTTCTTTTGCTACGTCAGCTCCAGAGTTATTTGTAAGTATTCAGGCTGCCTTTGATGGATATCCTTACATTGCTTTAGGAAATGTAATTGGATCTAATATTGCTAATATTGGTTTAGTTTTAGGAGTAACAGCTATTATATCACCATTGTTTTTAGATAGAGATTTTTACAAATTCAATTGGCCGGTAATGATGTTGTTCTCTGGTTCGCTTTATTTGATACTTAAATCTGGGAATAATATTGGAAGAGCTGAGGGTATTGGATTACTAGTGGCCCTAATGGCTTATTTATGGTTTCTAGTTCAAAAAGCACGAAAAAATAAAAAAGCTAAAAAAGCAACAGATCAAATAGAAATAGATACTGAGACTGCTTCTAATTTTAAAATTTTACTTTGGTTTTTGATTGGAGGAATTTCGCTATGGGGCGGTAGTGAATTGTTGGTGAAAGGAGCAGTTAGTATTGCTCGCTATTTTGAAGTAAGTAATCGTGTAATAGCGGTTTCGATGATTGCTGTAGGCACGAGTATCCCTGAACTAGCGGCTTCAGTTGTGGCGGCATTAAAACACGAAAAAGCACTATTAATTGGTAACATTATAGGATCTAATATTTTCAATATCGCCTCAGTTTTAGGAATTACGGCTATTGTACAGCCTATTGTAATATTAGAATCCAGCGTAGCATTGCTATTAAATGATATTTTATGGATGCTTGGTTTTTCAACGGCTATATATCTTCTAGCAAGACTCCCTAAGAAGTATCTATTAACCAGGTACAAAGGAATACTTCTTTTTGTTGCGTATGCTGTTTTTATGGTCTTGATTTTTATAAACTACCGCTAATAATAAAATAAATTATTGTTTTGATCTTTTTTTGGGGGGGTGTTGATAAAAAAAATACATTTTTTAAATTTATTTTAAAAAAATTGGGGGGTTGTTTTAAAAATTAATTAATTTTGCTTTTTGTAATATTAATTAATTTAAACACTTTACTATGTCCACACTTAGATTTCAGGCAATCAAAGAAACCTTAAGAAGAAAACCTGTAGCCGTTGAAGAGCCCGCAAGGCGCTCCACCATATTTGGTAAAAACGTATTTAACGAAGCTGCAATGCGACAGTATTTAACTAAAGAATCTTATAATAGTGTTGTAGATGCGACGGTAAACGGATCAAAAATTAATCGTAATGTAGCCGATCATATTTCTACTGGTATGAAGGAATGGGCCATTAATAACGGAGCAACACATTATACGCATTGGTTTCAACCACTGACGGGGTCTACAGCCGAAAAGCACGACGCTTTTTTTGAAACTACAGGCGACGGACAGGCTATCGAAAAATTTGGCGGTGGACAGTTAGTACAACAAGAACCAGATGCTTCAAGTTTCCCAAACGGAGGAATCAGGAATACTTTTGAAGCGCGGGGATATACCGCTTGGGATCCTACCTCTCCAGCATTTATTTATGGGACTACACTTTGTATTCCTACTGTTTTTGTTGCTTATACTGGGGAAGCGTTAGATAATAAAACACCCCTCTTAAGGTCATTACAAGTATTGGATACAGCTGCGACTGCAGTTGCAAAATATTTTGATAAAAATGTTACAAAAACTATCGCAACACTAGGATGGGAGCAAGAATATTTTTTGATTGACAAAGCATTAGCCGCTTCAAGACCAGATATTACTTTAACCGGAAGAACACTATTAGGACATGAAGCAGCTAAAGGACAACAGTTAGATGATCATTATTTTGGTTCTATACCCACAAGAGCTTTAGATTACATGCGGGATTTAGAAACCGAATGTATGTTATTAGGTATTCCTGTTAAAACTCGCCACAACGAGGTAGCACCAAATCAGTTTGAATTAGCCCCTATTTTTGAGGAAGCAAATCTAGCAGTAGACCATAACTCTCTATTGATGGATATTATGGAAAAAGTGGCGGAGAGACACCATTTTAAAGTATTATTTCACGAAAAACCGTTTAAAGGAATCAACGGGAGTGGTAAACACAATAACTGGTCATTAAGTACCAATACAGGTATCAATTTATTAAGCCCTCACAAAACTCCAAAACGAAACCTTCAGTTTTTAACCTTTTTTATTAATACCATTAAAGCAGTTAATGAACATGAAGAATTGATGCGTTCTTCTATCGCCAGTGCCAATAATGATCATCGATTGGGAGCAAATGAGGCTCCACCTGCAATTATTTCAGTTTTTATTGGGTCCCAACTTACTAAAGCTTTAGATGAGTTAGAAAAAGTAACCAATGGTAAATTGTCGCCTGAGGAGAAAACAGAGCTTAAATTAAATGTAGTTGGAAAAATACCAGAAATTTTGCTGGATAACACCGATCGTAACAGAACATCTCCTTTTGCTTTTACGGGTAATAAGTTTGAGTTTAGGGCAGTTGGTTCCACAGCGAATTGTGCAACACCCATGACGGTACTTAATTCGATTGTTGCGAAGCAATTAATTGAATTCAAGAAAAGTGTGGATGCTCTAATTGATAAGAAAAAAATGAAAAAAGATGATGCAATTTTTAATGTGCTTAGAGAGTACGTAAAAGATTCTAAGCGAATTCGTTTCGAAGGTGATGGTTATGGTGAGGCTTGGGAAAAAGAAGCAAAAAAGCGAGGTCTTAGTAATAATAAAAGTACCCCAGAGGCATTAAAAGCTAAAGTTTCCAAAAAAACAATTGCTTTGTACGAAGAGCTCGAAATTATGAGTAGAGTAGAAATAGAGGCTCGTTATGAAATAAAAGTTGAAGAATATGCGATGCGTATTCAGATTGAAGGCAGAGTTTTGGGAGATATCGCTAGAAACCATATAATACCTACTGCCATTAAATATCAAAATAGATTGATCCAAAATGTACAAGGATTAAAAGATATTTATGGAAGCGGCTTCAAAAAATTATCAGTAGAGCAATTAAAACTAATCGAAATGATTTCTGAGCATATTGAAAAAATTAATATGGGAATTACTGATATGATTAATGAGCGAAAAAAAGCAAATAAAATATCTTCACCTGAAAAATGTGCAGCTGCATATTGTGATAAGGTAAAGCCTTACTTTGAAGAGATTCGCTATCATTGTGACAAATTAGAATTATTAGTCGATGATGAAATTTGGCCATTGTCTAAATACCGCGAAATGATCATGCTAAAATAAATCATTAATTATATGCTTTTATAAGACCATTTAACTGTTGTTAAATGGTCTTATTTTTTTATTATTTATCATCAAATATGTTTCGTTTTCTTTTAATTAACAAAAATTTAACTTATCGCAGATTTAGTTTGTTTTTTTGCATTTAAACGTAATAAAACTGTTTTTTATCTATATTTAAATGAATTTAAGCTTTAGTTTTCTTTAAAAAAACAGAAAATTAATGGTCACTAATTTTTCAAATTTGTTTTTAATTTAATTTCATTTTAGTTTTGTACTGTATTAAAAATAGTTTTACTAGTTAATACCAATTACACACTTATATTTTCTATCCCACCGTAAGTGTTTTTATCCCAATTTATCTATCCCAAAAATGTACAGTTGAATCTGTATGCATTAGTTAATACGCTGTATTAATTAAATTAGAAAGTGTTATTGACATTTTTTGACAGTGCTATTGAATTTTATTTAATCATTAACCACTAATATTTATTAACCAAAACAATTTAATTATGAAAAAAGTAATTCTAAGCGCATCGGCGCTCATGTGTGGAACTATCATGTTCGCACAAACGAACTTAAGTACTGTTGATCAAGTAGGAGAACAAAACACATCTACAGTAGGACAGACAGGAGTGAATAACATTTCAAATGTCGATCAATTAACTAATACACTTGGGACAAGCGATGATAATACAAGTGTAGTTACTCAAAGTGGAGATTCTAATATATCTTTTGTTTGGAATGATGGTGATGGGCACGATAGTTCAGTTACACAGGATGGAACTGATAATAATTCTTATGTTAATATGTGGGGAAACGAAAGTAAAAGTACTGTTAATCAAAAAGGAACTGAAAATAAATCGCGTGTGTATCAATGGAATAGAACAAATGATCATGTAAGTTCTGTAGTACAAGATGGATTAAAAAATGTGTCTTTTGTACGTCAACAAGGCGGAGATGGAAATACATCAGATGTAAATCAAACAGGAGACTTGAATAATTCAGATGTAAGACAACTTGGTAACACTAACGAATCTAATGTTTTGCAAGACGGTGAGTCTAATCGAAATTACGTAACACAAACAGGAGATGATAATATGGCAACTGTTAGGCAAGGATCTACGGATTGGGAGTCTAGGCATGGATTAGTAAATGTTTACCAAAGAGGTGATGAAAATACGGCGACTGCAATCCAAGAAGAGGATTATAACCAGATAGATCAAGATCAAATTGGTAATAATAATACTGTTACTGCAAAACAAAATATTGGAGCTTGGGGTGACAGCAACATCGCAAAACAATACCAAGAAGGTAACAGTAATGAAGCAACAGCTAGACAAGAAAATTATATTTCTGACACACGTGGAGTCGATAATGATTTAAATAATACATTACAAATACAAAAGGGAGATAACAACAAAGCTGTAGCCTATCAAGATGGTAAAAAGAACGATTTAGATCTTAATCAATTAGGTAATGGTAATTCAGATAATCAGAAGCAAAAAGGAGAATTAAATAGATCAGATGTTGATCAGTTAGGAAACAGTAATGTTTCTGGTGTTGACCAAGAAGGCGATAGTAACCGTTCGATTGTTTATCAATTAGGCGATGCTAATAGTTCTGATGTTTTTGAAAAAGGGAATGCAAACTATTCATATATTCGCCAAGAAGGTAATGAGAACAATGCTGTTATCAAACAAGTAGGGGACACTAACAACTCTACTCTCAGACAAATAGGAGATGATAACAATTCAGAGACCTGG
>ERZ1046568.977-NODE-977-length-21264-cov-5.656938_pt1 | contig 21264 bp, 14 predicted proteins | sample MGYA00383092_ERZ1046568 | MGnify/ENA primary metagenome ERZ1046568 (study PRJEB29581, sample SAMEA5548362) | metagenome | biome: marine; feature: coastal; material: water | depth 1 m | study: Short-term variability in the microbial, nano- and picoplankton dynamics... | reverse complement strand
TCCGATTGACAAGTTCCATTAGAAACTACAAAACTATAAGTTCCTGTAGTTAAACCTCCTACTGTATAGGAAGATGTAGAATCAGAATATGTTGTGCCGTCAGTAACATTTGTTATTGTCCAGGTTCCTGCAGGTAAATTAGAAAGCTCTACACTACCTGTTGGATTTAAGCAAGTAGGGTTTGTAAGTGTCCCAATTGAAGGAACAGAGGGAATGTCGTCAATAGTTACTGTTATTGCTGTTCGCGGACTCTCACAACTTAAATTATTTGTTTCACTAACATAATATGTATTGGTTCCAACCAAACTAGTATCAATAATTGGAGGATTTGCTGATCCAACGCCTCCGGTAGCGACCAAATACCAATTTAAAGTTCCACTTGTAGAAGTCGTAGCGGACAAAGGATCAGGGGTTTGGTTTTTACAATAAAAAACAGAAGATTGAGCAACTGTTGGAGCTGGAGGTACCGAATTAATATTGACCTGAACTTGAGTACGTGGACCTTCACAACCGTTAATGGTCTCACTAACATAGACATTAGATGTTCCAACAGAACTTGTCACTGGAGTATATGTATTTCCAAGAAAATTACCAGAGGTCAAGGCATCATACCATCGTGGGTTCGAAATTCCTGAAGTATCTAGTGGTAATGCAACTTCATTTAAACACAAATTAATGACTGAATTTGCTACAGTTGGAGCAAATGGCACTGGATTTATTTCAACCGTAATTTGAGAACGTGCGCTTTCACACCCAAATGCATTCGTCTGACTTACTTCGTACGTAACAGTTCCTGAACTTGAAGTGTCAGGGGTTGGAGCTGAGGGTAACTGAGTTCCATCAAAGTTATACCACACTAAGCTATTCCCCGTATTAAAGGCGGCTGTTAAAGTTGTACTTGACTCTTCCACACAGTATGTAATCGGACTTGTAACCGTGGGTGCTGAAGCATTGGGATTGACTGTTATGGTGACAGAATCTGATAATGGCGATGAACAATCAGAGTTGTTAACAGAGATAAGACTCATTTCTATATCTGTTAACTGATTAGTCTCAGAAATTGTAGCCAAACCAGCAGCATCCAAAACGACTGTTTGATTTGCGCCAGAATCAATTGAATAAACAACTGTTGCATCTGGCGATCCTGTGATCGTAAAAATTGCATCTTCACCTGAACAAATTGAAGGTGAGGCACTTAAACTGGCTGTTGGCACTGCATTTACAATGACTGATAATGTTGCTGAATTAGAACAATTATTGGCATCGGTTCCAACAACAGAATACGTTGTATTTGACGTTGGAGAAACTGATATTGAATCACTAGTTTCCCCTCCAGGGCTCCAAACATATGAAGTCCCTCCAGATGCAGTAAGTACTGTAGTTTCTCCTAGACAAATGGTATTATCTCCAGAAATAGAAATGACAGGTATAGGGTTGACTTGAACTTGAATTTCAGCTCTTGGGCTTTCACACCCATTGATCGTTTGGCTTACATAATATGAGAATGTTCCTGTGTTAGAACTGTCAGGAACAGGTGCTTGGGACAATGGAGATCCACTTGTGGGGGCTAGATACCATTTTATATCTGTCCCCGATGCCGTAAGTGCAGAAGTTATATCGCCCTGGCAGTAGCTTACAGGGCTTGCCACTGATGGCATAGCAGGAATCGGCTCAACAATTACAGTCTCTGAAGTTGATAAGAAAGTTTCACAATTTGTATTGTTTACCTTAACTAAGCTAATTGTTTGATCTGATGAAACATTTTGAATAGTTACGCTAAATGTTCCTGAGTTACTCAATGTTATATTTGTATCTGCTCCAGAGTTTAATTTGTAAGTCACAACAGCATCTGGGTTTCCTGAAAATATGAATTGAGCATCGGACCCTGAGCATACTGGACCATTGGAAGTTACTGAAGCATTTGGAGTAGGACTCACCTCAACTAAAACTGATTTAGAAGCAGTACATCCTGCTGAATCTTCTCCAATAACTGTAAAGGTTGATGATACTGATGGAGTCACATCAAATGATGCCTGATTTGTAAAACCACTACCCCAATCGTAATTTAAAGCTCCTGTTGCAGTTAAAGTCGTTGTTTGGCCTTCGCATGTAATTAAGTCTCCAGTAATGTTTAAAGTTGGTAAACTTCGAACGGTGACTGTAATCGTTGTAGAATTTGTACTCCCATCGTCATCCGTAACAACGCATTGATATACTCCAGCATCAGATGCAACCGAATTGGCTATATTAAGGGTATCTGATATTTCACCAGAGATATCTACACCATCTTTTTGCCATTGATAATTGAGCACTCCATTCCCATTTGCAGTTACAAATAAAGAAATTGCCTCGCCTGCACAAATATCTAATGTTGATGAGGATTGAGATGAAATCGTTGGAACAACCAGCGAATCGAAGTTTAAAACATTACGCTCAATGTTGATCTTTGCGTTGTTGATACTGCTTGCAAAACCACTAAAAAAAATCGCTAAAAAAGCTGGTAGAAGTAAAATTCTAAATAAATTACTTTTGTTCATTATGTGCAGATATAAGTTATACAAATTGGCTCTTATTAACAAATATATGTAAATTGTTAATAACATTCTTGGAATTGATGTCAAAAAAAACAAAATTATAGTTAATTATCTGATAATGAGGGCGTTTTGTTATTGCTTCAGCTTATTAAATCACATTTTATAGGTGGTCGTAAAAACAGAGCTATGAATGCCTTAAATTAGCGTCATTATAAATAAAACTAAGTTTTGAAACTAAAAGTTCTTAGTTTTGTGTTTTAATAAAATTAATGATGAATATTTCTATTATTTGGAAATTTATAATCCTTTGTAGCCTCACCAGCTGCGCTAAATCTGGCTCAGAAGATCCAGGATGTCTTGTTGAATTTCAATCCGATGCTTACAAAAACAAACCTTTTTATCTCGCAAGTCACTTTGGTAAATACCAAACACTATTAGACTCTGTGGTTGCAGATTCAGAAGGGAAACTCATTTTTAAAAACAAAAAAAAATACGTGAGCGGAATTTATATGCTTCTAAATGATTCTAAAGAAATTGAAATTGAATTCTTAATGGATGATGAACAGCAATTCAAAATAGAGCCCAATTCCAAAACCCCATCCAAAACAAAAATTTACAATTCGCAAGAAAATATAGATTTTAGAGATTTTACAATTTTTTTAAAATCAAAACGATCACAAATTGAGTTGCTACAAGAATCGATTAAAAATACAGACAGCCAACGAGAAAAACTTGACTTTGAAAATAAAATAAAATCCGTTGAAAAAGAAATAGAAAAGTATAAACAAAATTATAAGTTGTCACATGCAAACACCTTGGCGCTTTTATTTAAGTTAACACAACCCATAGAGGATTTTTCTTCACTGAAAAACAAAAAACTAACAACAAAAAAAGATTCTTTGCTTTTTCTAAAAAACAATTACTTTAAAGGTATTAATTTTAATGATAGTCGTTTATTAAGAAACCCCTTTTTTGAACAAAAACTCTCCACCTACTTTGATGTATTTGTCCCTAAAACTGTGGATTCAATTACTGAAGAAATCACTAGAATATTAGACGAGGCCAACACCCTTGATAGTGATACATTTAAATACATGAGTCTGTATTTTATGGACTTATACATCACCCCTAAACAAATGGGGCACGATCGTGTATTTTTAAATTTGTATGAGACCTATTTTAAAAACCAAACTTATGAATGGCTGCCATTGGCCCAAAAAGAACTTTTTAGTTCAAAGGCACGCTTACTCGAAAATAATCAAATAGGTTCCAAAGCAAAAGAATTATTCATGAATTCTATCGATAATAACCCCCTTTATTTATACGATTTGAGTGCTGATTATATTATTCTTGTTTTTTGGGATCCTACTTGTGGTCATTGTCAGACAGAAATTCCAAGAATAAACCGTTTGCATAAAAATGATTGGAAAAGTTATAACCACTCCATTTATGCTGTAAACATAAATACGGATGTGAAAACAGAATGGGAAAAATTCATTTCAACTCATGATCTCAACTCATGGAATCATGTATCTCCTGCCAAAGTAGTACGTGGAAATTATACGCAACAGGATATCGACTACCAAACACTTTACAATATTGAACAAACCCCAGTGTTTTATTTATTAGACAAGGATAAAATCATTATTGGCAAAGACATAGATCCACAAGAGTATTCAAAACTCATGAAATAGTAAAATTTCATTGTCTTTGTTTTAATTTCAAACCCTCTTGAGGACTACACCAAGCTTACATTGACAGAGAAATGCACCATGGATTATGTTTTATTTGCTTATAAACTTAACTCCTAAACTTTAAGGGTTGGTAGTAAACGAAATTTCGTTTCCATAATATACGCCATTACAATCTTGCATATACGCCCGAACATAATAGGTGGTGTTTGGTGTTAGGTTATAAATATAAGAGTCATAATCATCATTCCAATTGCCGTTTTCTGAAAAAGTATCTGCAAGAGTTGGGTTTGGAGAAGTGCTCCAACACACCCCCTTGGCTTGTGCTTTAACAAACGAATTGCTGGTAATGATACCGCCGCTTTCCGCAGAGATGGATGTAATCGCAAAGACGGGGACTGTTGTCAGATCGGGATCTTCTCTTAAGGAGAGGTCTTGAAAACAATAGTTGTCGTCTAAATTACCCCCAACATTAACCTCTCCTGGACTACAATCAAAACCGTCGTTATAAAACACATACAGTTCACAAGGAAAAGCTGTGGATGTATCTAAAGCATAATTGCTAGAAATAGATAAATAACCATACGCTTTTCTAATTGATGAAAGATCAAGATTTGAAAGTACATTATTGGATCTTACTTCAAAAGAATTTCCTGAAAAAAGATAGTCTCCTACAGAAAACAACATAGGAGCACTTAGATTTGTCAAAGATGGGTTGTTTTCTATTTGAAAAAGGCGATGTGCGTTTACCAACTGTGGCAACTCAATCGTTTCTAGGGTACTGTTTTGAAAAATCCTAAATTGAGATTCTACATCTTCCAAAGCATTTAACCCTATCTCTAACAGAGAAGGGTTTGAGTTTATTCGAAAATGATTAGTGTCATTATCATCATCTATTATATTTGACAAATTATTAAATAAAATGGTTGATAACAGTGGGTTTGAATATATCCAAAAATTTGAATTTTGAATTGTTGATAATTGATTCCATTCAATTGATGATATAAGTGGGTTTGAGTAAATATATAGGTAAGCGTTACTTATCTCCTCCAACAGCGGAAAGTCCAAACTTAATAACTGAGCATTGCCGTTTATTCTAAATTCAGAGTTTATGTATCTCAAGCTCGAGAAAATAACTTCAATGGTTGAAGTGTTTCTAAGTTGAAAGTAAGAAACCGTTTCCAACAAAGGGGCATATATTCTTCTTATCGAAAACTCATTTTGCATATTAAAACTACTTAAGTTAATAAGGACTGGAAAATTGATTCTTACAATATTTCGGCTCATAGGGCCTGGAGAGGTCCACTCTAAGCTAGATAGGTTAGTGATGTTTACAAAAGTAATTTCGGAAGTAGTCTCCACTGGGAAATCATCAATTTGAAAACTTCCTGTTTCGGTGTAATCAAAAATATGGTTAAGGTTGGGGTCATTGGCCATCACTTCAATGGTATCGCCATAGACCACCTCATTAGCAATCGTAACCACATAAGGCCTTACAAATAGTGGAACATCTAAAGGAAGCCCTGTAAGTTCCATTTCAAAAGTGGGTGGTGTGTCTGCCCACCAGCCAGTGCCTGTGTTGGTTTCGGAAACAGTAAGGTCCGCAGTTGTAGGTCCTCCTGTAAGATTGTAACACAATCCTGCACTTTGAATTTCTTGAATGTTGTCAGTCTCTATTGTTGCTCCAAATTCAACATTGTAAGCAAAGAGAGTGCACCGCATGTTGTTCACCAAAGTTACATCGATTGTCGTACAGTCCGAAAGGGTCAAGACCATCGTATCTATCACTTGTTGAGGTTGGATACAGCTGGTATTTTCTGCAGTGAGTGTGAGTGTTATAGATCCATTATTAAAGTCGGCATTGGTAGGAAAATAGGTAGGCGTCGGACTTGTGGTATCGTTAAAGGTCCCTGTTCCAGAGGTCGTCCATACTAAGCTTGTATAATTGGCTGCAGATGAGTTTTGAATGACATAACTCTCCCCAGCACAAATGGTATTGTCTGTTCCTGCATTTACGGAAGGATAACAAGAAGAGCAATCCGTGAGTGTCAGTGCGCCTGAAATTGAGACATTTTCACAGGACAATGAACTGCTTTCTACTAAAAAGTTGTATATACTTCCAGAGGCAATACTGCCAGTAGCGGTCCCAGAAATGGTAAGAGTATCTCCACTCAAAACTGCTTCAATCCCTGGTGGAAGACCTGTAACTGTCGCATTGGGTGATGGCCCATCCATTTGAAATGTGATTGGACTTATGGGCTCTCCAATACATGAGTTTTGACTCAATTCTCCAGAAACAACTTCGAGTGATGCTTTTGGAGATACAATAATAGTGCCCTGTGCAACAATGTTCATAGCTCCATTGGGGACTGTTACAGTATAATTGAAGGTGGTTTGCGAGGCGACATCAATGTCTACAGTGCCTGTGATGTACACGATATTCCCCACAATATTATAGTCTATTCCATTAGGGAGGCCGCTCACAATAAGCCCTGCTGGATCAATATTAATAGCATAACTGATTTGATCAATTTCCGCATCCTCACAAACCACTTGAGCGTTTGACCCTGCTGGGGATGTAATTACAATGGCATTATTGTCGGTGTTTATGATTGTACCAACCCATTCGTTTCCATTCCAAATCCAAGTCAATGTGTCGCCCAAAGTTGTTCCGTCGGGCCAATCCAAGTCTACATCTTCCCCAGGTTCTCCAGGATCCCCTTGGTCGCCTTTTAACGAATCTATAAACGCTTGCTCGTCGCCTGTATTCCCAAGAGACAACCAAACATCATAAGCCGATAGGCCATCCGATCCCAGAACACCATCTTCCCCTGCATCACCTTTTAGTGAGTCTATAAACGCTTGCTCGTCGCCAGTATTTCCAAGTTCTAACCAAACTTCATAAGCAGAGATTCCGTCTTCTCCAGAAGGTCCTTGTGGCCCTGGAATTTCAGATCCAGGTGCATACAATGCAAATGGAACTGCTGTAAGTTGTTGTAAGCTCAATTCTTGAAAAGAGTTGCATTGAGCCGTCATATCAAAATCAACCTTAAGGGTTTTCATTGCGGCCGACCACTCTACATCGCTCCAAGAACTACCGCCAACAGCATCTCCTGTACCAATAACAACATTGACCATACCATAAGAATCTGTTGTTGTTACCATATGTTCTATGTATTCATAATTTCCCATTTCATCAATGAGCGAGAACCGAAGACATATTTTATGATTCCTTAAAGGGGTGTTTGTTTGATTGGCACCAGGAAGTTCAACCTCATTAGAGTTTATGATTAAGGCTTGATAACTGATGCCATTTCTTTCGTCTTGAGCAAAGACAAAAGCACAATTTAAAATACACAAAAAGAGAATGGTTTTAATGCTGTAGATGGTCTTTTTCATGCTTATTTTTTTGGTGTTAAAATGATAATGACTCTACGGTTAGAATCATATATTTTCTGGTTAAATTGACTTGTTTCTCCTGCTCCTTTTACAATACATTGACTTGGATCTACTTGCAGAGAAATTAGAAATTCTTGAACACTTTTCGCCCTATTGTTGGAGAGGGTTTGATTATACTCTGTTTGTCCCGTTGTATCGTCTGCATACCCCACAAGAGTTGCAACACTTGTTGGATGTTCTCTTAAATAACGTGCAATGGTTTCCAGTTTTTCATACTGATCTTTATCAATTTTATAAGAATCTAAATTAAAAAACACGGTGTGTTCTGGAAGCGGTGTCGGCGGCTGCTTTAATAAATTGATTTCAAGTTTTAAGTTTTGAATGTCTTGTTCCAGTGCCAATTGATTGTTTGAAATAGAATCAGGCACGATGTCTTGAGGGCGCTCATATTCGGGCATAGCAACTTCCTTTTTGTGAGGTTTTAAATGCAATCTAAAATACACTTGATTTGCCATGTATGAGAGCGATTCTGTTCCTTGATCAGAGGGCTTAAATGCATACGAAAAATTATAACCTACATCCAACCCAAAGGAATTCGAATTGACAACATTTACAAACAAACCGACACTAGGATTGATCCAAGTTCCGTTCATTTCTTTTTCGTTGGTTAAGTCAAACGTTTCTCCTCCAATTTTCTGTTTTCCAGAAACTAAGTACAAGAAATCAAGATTAAGTTTTGCTCCTATAGTATTTTTGTAAAGGAACTTTTGATACTGAACAAACCCACCCAGATAATTGGTGTTCCAATTGTAGTTTTCATATCCATCGCCTCCTGTAGCGTTAAATTGTTGGAAACTTAACCCATAGCCAATTTTTTGACTAGCGAATTGAAAAGTACCAAGACCTAATCTGGAATAAAATCCAGTATCTGACTTAATATTATCATTAGAATTCCCTGCTGAATCTCTGTAGATATACGAGCTGAAATTGAGTCCTGATTCTACAGAAATTTCTTGAGTAAAGCTTTTGCCACAAATAAGCAGGGTGGCTATTGTAAGTGTTAGATGTTTCAAAGTTTTTTTATGATTTTTGTTTGGAAATAAAAATTAAGCGCGGTCAGTGTAATGATATATTCGCTATCTGAGAGGAAAGGAAGATCTAAAACTAGGGACTGATTTGCCGAACTTAAAGTCTTTGTAAATACGATGCGTCCATTAATATCTATGATTGTGGTTTGAATATCATCATAGTCTATTGATAATTCAAAAGTAAGATGCGTTGAAAATGGATTTGGATAGAATTTAACTTCATATAAACTTGAAGTGGGCTGTGCTGTATACTCATTAAAAATGGGTTGTTGATAGCCCTGGCTTATAAACATTGCATCTGATGTGTAGGTCCCCACAACTGAAGATTGACCAACCGAATAAGAAACATGATAGTTTGATTTCGTTTGACTACCTCCTAAAGCCCCTATTGTTTGGTGATGTAACTGAGCATAGGACGAAAACCCTAAAAGCAAAAAAGCTAATATGAAGTATCGCATTGTTAAATTGGCTTCTTCAAATATAAAGAATTTAATAAAAATACAGAAAAGCAAAAAATATCCCCAAAAAACAAAAAATTATTTTTGAGGATAAATTGTACTGAAGACAGGGCTTGAGTCCAGACATCCTACGGTGGTGAGTTTATAATTTTATACAAATCCTTAACCAATAATTCGATTTTACACATCTCTGCTCCACCCTCGACCTTTTGTTAATTGAGGGGGGGGGTTGCTTTGCTCTAACAGCACTTCGAAAAAATCAATATATTTGAGTAACGTAATTTAATAAAATGAACAAACTACTCTTGCTCTCCGCTTTATTCATTTTTAGTTGTGATGATGATACAGATTGTTTCACGGTCATAGATAAGACCCTCTCAGGTAGTGAATATGTATTAGTTGGTGACTTTGACACCTCAAATTCAGACGAGGATGGGCCACTCAATGGCTACGCAGACGTCAACTTGACCGTAACTGAGGAAGTATACAATGCTTATGATATTGGTGATAAGTACTGCTACGATTAGTAGGGCTACACACACGAACTTCTTGTAATTTATAAACCCCATAAAATACTTACAAAATTTTTAACATTTTTTAAGTTAATAATATTTATTTTTGTAAAAAATTTAAAGTTTTATGAAAAATATTAAACATTTCGTATTTAAGTGGTACCCTGTAATACTGGCATTCATATGCTTGCTTTACTCCGTTGGCTTGGGTCTTCTGGGGCATACTGAAGAAGCCCAATACTCAGCTCATTGGCCTGGAACAATTCTCCTATTTGCATTAGTAATCAGACAAAGAAGAAGGGTATGAGTGTAGCAATGTTTATAATAGGGGCTGTTATTTTTTCATTTTATGTGTACTTTCTCATTTGGAATATTTTCCACAGCACAAAAAAACAACGTGAAGAAAACAGATACCCTACGCAAAATGACCCCGTTGACCTTGACGGGATGGGAAATTTTAGCAGATTTCCAAATAAAAAATAAGCTCTTTTTTAAGCTTAATTGATGTAAGTGCCAATTTTGAAATAGGGCTCTGAAAAATAATCTTTTTCAAATCCATAAAGCAGACATGGGTTTTATTTTGAAAGTGATTTTTAATATATTTGGTAAACAATTTAACTTTTACTAAAAACAATTACAAATCATGAAAATTAAAACAGGGTGTGTGGGGTTTCACTTAGCTTTTAAAGTCCCCAACAACAATACACAAAGAATGGATACCTTTTTAGCAACTCACGAAGCTTTCATGCGCGAAACCCATCATATTGAAGGGGCAGAAGAACCCATTGTTCTATGCTATGCAGTTCTTAAAAGCCCAGAATTTAACAACCCACTCGATCCAGGCAGTGGCGAAACTGGCCATACACTTTATGGTATTACAGAAATATACAATGGCCCAGAAGGTGCGCAAGCGCATATGAAACTCGGACAAGAACGCGCTGAGATGTTTACAGAACTGATCAGTTTGACAGGCGAATACTGTATAAGCGGAATATTAGGAGCGCCTGTTATTCATTCGATGTAAGATTAATCTGCATTTTATGTTCTCATTATAAAATAATGAAACATAAAAAAACCCACTCAATTGAGTGGGTTTTTTAATTGTTTTCGAAAAACGTATTATACTGACTTCACAAATGGAAGTCCAGTTTTCTCATTTTCAACAATCTTTTTTCCAGCAGGAAGATCACACGAGTTTGAACGCTCATCTTTTGCGAAATAATAAATTGTTTGGTTTCTTCCACCTTTCAAGACTACGTCTTTAGTGTGTAAATAATACGTTTTTCCTTTGCTATTTTTAAATGAATATCCCATAATGTAATTTTATTTTAGTCCAAATTACAAAAATTACTTTGGTATTACCAAAAAAATTATCAGATAAATACATTTTTTCTTAAGAAGTAGGGCTAATTGTTAATAAAATGCACTATTTCTGAGAAAACAACCTCTAAGTCTGGAGGCATTTTTGAAGCTTCCCAAGGGTGTTTGGCACCAAAAACGTGATCACCTCCTTCTATGCACTTGAAAATACTAGAGGAGCTCCATGAATGAAGTCTTTGGGCTTCAGCAATAGAAACCGCTTTATCGGCATCACCATGAATAATAAGATGAGGAATTGTACAGATTTGAGCCGCATTTTCAATAGTTAATCGTTCTTCATGTGCTAAAAAATCTAAATAGAATTGAATATAATGTGGCATTTGTTGTCTTGTACGCTTGTTTTCCACATGATAAACCCCCTCTTTTTGCCATTGTACAAGCGCATCACCTTTTGGAAATCTTGATTTGTAGTCACTTACCCCTGCTAGGGTAATGACCTTTTTTATTCTATCGTCTTCACTTGCCTTTATGGTTACAATGCCTCCGCCTCTGCTGTGTCCTATCAAAAAAATAGTTTCTACGTCTATTACAGAATTTGTTTGGTGGGTTTTGTGTACCCAATCGATAACACATGATAGATCATCAAGTTCTTTGCTGTAGTTGTTTTGCGCAAACGCTTCCAAATCTGGGAAATCTACGGGTTGACTTACAGTTCCACCATTGTGTGAAAAATTAAATTTGAGAAAGGCAATGCCACTAACAGCAAAGGCCTCTGCCCATAAATTCCATGCGCCCCAGTCTTTAAACCCTTTATATCCATGACAAAAAATAATGAGCGGTGCTTTCTTTATATTAGGATTTAAAAATAGATCATAAACAATGGGGCGGTCTTGAGGCCTATTGATGACTTTATTTCGTTCTTGAACAATCATACTTCCTTTTCGATAAATTCGATGTTTGGATTAAATAACTCTTTCAATAATATCAGTAGTTGAGTTTCGTAAGATTCTAAAATTTCTTCTGAAATTTGTTGCTGCTTTGAAGCGCCATTACCTGGTTTATTTTTCTTTGTAAACCTTATTACACCTGCCTTAAAATTCTTAAACGAAAAAATCCCAGCTTCCGTTGGGCCATCAAAAGGGTGGGTTTGATTTAAAATATAAGCATACATCAATAACTGAAAACTTTTGCTGTGCTTTTGATAATCTTGAACAATAGGCGCCCAATCAACCAGATTTAAATCTGTTTGTGAGACTTTGGAGGTCTTATAGTCTATAATTCGCCGAACCCCGTTACATACATCTATACGGTCTACATTGCCTTTGAGTTTGATGGGGAAATCAAAATCTGGATGATCAAAATCTAAGACTACGGATTCTTCGACAGCCAAAAGCTGAACTACGTTTCCCTGTTTTAGAAATTGAATCTCTGTATCTAAAAAATTGTTGATATAACGCTTTGCAATTTCAAAACTAATAAGATTTTTCCCTTGTGTAATGTCCCCCTGTTTGAACAGTTTTTTAAAAAAATGCTCTACTGTTTCTGAAACTTTGTCTTTTAGTTGCACCAATTTTGAAATCTCTAACGTTTCTCCCACAAAGGGCTCATAAAAGGCCTCCAAAGTATAATGGACTACACTCCCAAAAGTATTGGCTTCTATTGTTTCCTCTAAATTGTTGGGTTGTTTTAGTCCCAATACTTTAAAATTATAAAAATCGATAGGATTTCTAATGTATTGCCCTAAGGAAGAAGGCGAAAACCCGTCTTGGGCAATAGATTTAAGCGTGTCTAAAAGATCTGATGTTTTGGATACTTTTGCAAGTGATGCGTTTTGAGTTGAAATTTTTGGTGCGACCATTTTGTGTTTCAACTGATGGTGATTTTCTAACTCCATTTGAGCAATAAATCGACTGGACTCTCCTCCATTTAAAACGTCTGGTTCGGTGTTGTAAACAAGGTAAACATTGTTTGCACGTTGCAATAATCTATAAAAATGATAGGTATATACCGCGTCTTTTTCCTTATAAGTGGGCAATCCGTTTTCTAACTTAACGTCAAATGGAATAAATGAATTTTGTGTTTTCCCTGCCGGCAAAATACCTTCATTGACCGAAACCAAAATAACAGTTTCAAAATCCAAAACACGAGACTCTAGCATCCCCATAATTTGTAATCCTTTGAGGGGCTCACCCTTAAAATCTAGTGTTTCTTTACTCAACAATTCACGATACAAACTGTGTAGAGTCTTGACAGAATTTATATAAGCATAAGACTGATCTAAATGTTCCATTTGATTAAACAACTCTAGAAATCTCAAGAGATACTCCAAAGGCAAAATACTATTCCCTTTTTGTACATCATAAGCTGTTTTTAACTCAAAAATCAACGTTTTTATTTGTTTCAGCGCTTTTTTGGGCTGATTACCCCATGGCTCAAAAACTAGTTTAAATCTTGATTTCAAAGCTGGTGCTAATGTTGTCAATTGGTCTAAAGTAAGTGATGTCCGGTTTTGGTCTCTTATCGTTTTGAAAATATTGTTGAGCGCCGTAGAGTGATTATTAAATAAGGGCGCTAAAAAAGGGTGGGTCAAAAGCTCCACAACATCTTTGTAGTAAAACGAATGACTTGAAGCTATTTGAAGCTGAAACCATTGCTCAAGAAACGAAGCAAATGGGATCTGACGCAAAGGCAAACCCATCGTAATATTAATGTTTTCTAATGCTTTAGGAATAGAGTTTAAAATCGGTAATAATAGCGATTCATCACCCAAAACAAGTGCCGTATTTTCTAACGCATTGGTGTGGTACAAATCATCCAAAAGTTCTCCAATGTATTTGACTTGACTAATGTTTTTTGGCGCTCCAACAATATTGATGTTTTTCTGGTCTTGATAGTGCCTCGTTGCCCAATTGAATGGATGCGATTTAAAATATGGCCACTGTTTTTTATATTGACGCATAAAATGACCAGCATCATGAAAATGTGCCTCTAAAAACCCCTGATCAATATCCCAATAAATTTGTGCTTGGTTTTGCTGTAATAGCTCCTGAACTATGGTTGACTCTGAAGCGTTTAGTGCATTGAATCCCAAAAATATATGCTTCCCACGCGTAGTGTTTTGAATATAATCCTCTAAGTTGTCTACAGCGGCTCTATACATCAATCCTTGATACCCAATCCCTTTATTTAAAAGTTGATTGACTAAGGATGTATAATGGTGTTTTATCTGTTGCCAAAAATACAAATACCCTTTAACCATTTTGGTAGGATTTGGGTCTAAAGACCAATGGTTTATTTTTTGAACAGCGCCGAGGTAGTCAAATATTTTTGAAGGAGGGACTAAATAACGATCGATTTCATTAAAATCCTGTAAAACAATAGGGGCCCATTTTGAAAACTGATCGAAAGACTCCAACTTCCCCTTTGGCGTGATGGTTTTATAAACACTATAAAATTCGAAAATCAGCTCAATAGAACTCACCTTCTTTAGTTGAGACAACTCTTCTATAAAGGATTCAATAGAGCAGATTTCTGGCAGAAAGCTTGCCCGAGTAAAATGCTTTGAAAGCTCTTGCTTCAAAAATAATCCTGCACGCTTATTGGGGAGTACAAAGGTAAGCTCAGAAAAATCTTCTTTTTGATTTTTTAATTCTTGTAATACCTCTGCGATAAAGCTTGTCATACCCTAAAAATAAAAAACGCCTCGCAAATGCGAAGCGTTTTTAAATTTATTTTTTGAAGTATAAGCGATTAGTTCGCAAGTTTAACCTCAACGCGTCTGTTAGTCGCTTTACCTTCTGCTGTATCATTAGAAGCAATTGGTGAAGTTTCACCAAACCCTACAGATGACAATCTTGAAGCATCTACTCCGTTTGAAGTTAAAAAGTCAACAACTTTTGCTGCTCTTTCTTCTGAAAGTTTCTGGTTGAATTTTTCTGAAGCGGTACTGTCTGTATGTCCTTCAACAACAAAGTTTGCTTTAGGGTATTCTTTAAGTATTGCAACAATAGCTTGAAGTGTTTCGTTGGCAGCATCTTCGATGTTTGATTTTCCTGATGAAAAGTTAATTGTTCTTGCATAGCTAGTCAATTTAGCTTGTACATCTGCATTTGGCGCCTCTGGACAACCATTATTGGCAACTGTACCCGCTTCATTTGGACATTCATCATCTTTATCTATTACTGAATCGCCATCAGTGTCTGGCCATGGGCATCCACCGTTTGCTGCATCACCCGCTTCATTAGGACAGTTGTCTTGAGCATTGGCAACTCCGTCATTATCAGCATCTGGGCAACCGTTTAGTGCGGCTACACCTGCTTCATTTGGACAGTTATCTTTGTCGTCAGAAACTCCGTCGCCATCTGTGTCTGCACATCCATTAAATTCCGCTAAACCAGGTACTTCTGGACAAGCATCTTCAGAATCTTGGATACCATCTCCGTCTGTGTCAGGACATCCGTTAAACTCTGCTAAACCAGGTACTTCTGGACAAGCGTCTTTTTTGTCATAAACACCATCTCCATCTGTATCTATCCCACCAAAATTGATAGAAAGCCCTACGTTGTGCTGAAAGTGTGTTGTAAGATAGTCTTGGAAAGAATGCTTGTACGTTGACTGATAAGTCAAGCCAAAGTGGTCAGAAAACCAGTAAGAAAGTCCTACAGTTCCGTTTACTGTTCCAGCACCAATCAATGCATTTGGGGAACTTCCTGCATTGTTTGAGTTGAAAGCTCCTTCTTCAATCCAAGTATAACCTCCACCTAATCCAAGAAAAGGCTCAAAGCTTCCAAAGTTTACAAGGTCTTTCAATGAGTACTTTACTGTCCCATCAAGTGCATAGTATTTCAATTCATCTACAGAAATAGTTTCGTTTGTTGCATAATCAGATCCCCATTTTTCGATAACGTTAAACGATCCTGAAACACCAAAAGAAAAGTTGTCTGTAAGATACTTTGAAACAGAGATTGTTGACGGTGCAGTAACATAGTTCCAATGTCCAGTTACATTATAAAACTCATCAAAAAAATCTCCTTGAGGAGAAACTTCTCCAACTGGGTATACGTCAACAGCATTAATCCCGACAGATATTTGCCAAGGATTGTTGTCATCTTGTGCATTTACGTTGGCAGCAAACACTAATAGTGCAAAGGTAAGTGCCAAACTTTTTAAATTTTTCATAATTATTTGTGTTTTTTAGAAGTTAAATTCATTGCAAAAGTAATACGTTAAATTCACTAAACAAATATATTACACATAAATTGCTATTTTTCTTTAAAAAAACTCATAATCAGTTGGTTAGGTTATTATACTTAGTGACTTACCAACGCGTTTAAAGGCAGCGATTGCTTGGTCTAAATGCTGTTTTTCATGCGCTGCAGAAAGTTGCACCCTTATTCTTGCTTTTTCTTTAGGAACGACAGGAAAGAAAAAGCCAATAACATAAATACCCTCTTTTAAAAGTAAATTTGCCATCTTTTGTGCCAATTTTGCATCATAAAGCATCACTGGAACTATGGCAGAATCGCCATCCACAATATCAAAACCAAGAGTTTTAAGTCCTTTTTTAAAGTAATTTGTGTTTTCCTCTAACCGATCTCGTAATGTTGTGTCTTTTGATAGTAATTCAAATACTTTTATTGATGCCCCAACCAAAGCAGGTGCTAATGAATTTGAAAAAAGGTAAGGTCTTGACCGCTGACGTAAGATCGAAATAATTTCTTTTTTGCCAGTTGTATAACCTCCCATTCCACCGCCAAGAGCCTTGCCTAATGTTCCTGTAATAATGTCTATTCGCCCCAAAACATTTTTCTCTTCTAGAGTTCCAATTCCTGTCTTTCCGATAAATCCTGCGGCATGACATTCATCAATCATAACCATGGCATCGTATTGCTCTGCCAAATCACAAATATTGTCTAGCGGTGCTACCAAACCATCCATCGAAAAAACACCATCAGTAACAATAATTTTAAACCGTGCACCACTTTCGTTTGCCAATTTTAATTGAGCTTCTAAATCTGCCATATCATTGTTTTTGTACCGAAACCGCTTGGCTTTGCACAAACGCACTCCATCGATAATGGATGCATGATTTAAACTGTCTGAAATAATTGCATCTTGATCTGTAAGCAAAGGTTCAAACACCCCTCCATTGGCATCAAATGCCGCCGCATAAAGTATAGTGTCTTCTGTTTGGTAAAAGTCAGCTATTTTTTGTTCCAATTTTTTGTGAATGTCTTGAGTTCCACAAATAAAACGAACAGAAGCCATACCAAACCCATACGTATCCATAGTGTCTTTTGCCGCTTGAATAATCTCTGGATGATTGGCTAAACCCAAATAATTGTTGGCACAAAAGTTTAAAACCGTCTGTCCTGTATCTAGAGTAATTTCTGCACCTTGAGCCGATACAATTATACGCTCCTCTTTATACAAACCCTGCGCTCTTATAGTGTCAAGCTCTTGTTCTAAATGTTGTTTTATAGAATTATACATGAAAAAATAGTTTTAAGTGTATGTTTTTATAGTGAGCTCTGGATGAATATATGCCAGTATTTTTTTTTCTACTTTGTAGCCCATTTGATGTACAACGGTAGCATAATTTTCCAACTGCTGTTGATGCTTTTCGCGGTACACTCCTGTTTTGTAATCTATAATAATTACACGATTGTTGGGGGCAATAACCAATCGATCTGGAATGATGATTTGACCGGAGTTAGTCATTATTTCTCGCTCATTATAAACCTCAACCTCTGAGCTAAAATAGGGCTGAAGTTGGGGATGAAAAACAATAGATTCTAAGATTTGATACAGTGCTGCGCTTTGATCTTTCGCAATGAGCCCTTCTTCTAAAAAGTTATTAATTGTAATTTGAATATCTGATGAAAGATATACTTTTGATAATAGAAGATGAATTAAATTTCCTTTTTCTATCGCTTCTTTCTGAGCGCTATCCCAAAAATAATCCGCTTTTGTTGCCATAGAAACATTCAATTGATTTTTGGGTGTCGAAACAAATTTTGCTTGAAGTTCCATCGGAAATTTTGGATCGCTTTCTGGCGTTATTTTTTCAAGTGAACCAAAAGTATACTTAGAAACCCCTGACTCCCATTTGCCCTCAGACTTAAGAAACCCTATAAGAAGATCTGAATATGTTTTTAAATCTTCGGAAGATTTTGAAGCTCCCGAGGCATTGCCAATAATATAAAGTTGTTCTGCGGCTCGAGTTAGTGCAACATAAAGCAGATTGATGTTATCCAATTCCAGTACAGATTGATGCGCTTCGTACCTAGCTTTACCCTCAGGTCCAAACTGCTCAAAATCTTTATTGTAATTCATTAAGAAAAAAGGGAAATCCTTATGTAAATGTGCCGTCGGCATCCACTCTTTCGGTTCAATTTCTTTGTATATATTTAATTCCGCAAAAGGAAAAATAACCACAGGAAATTCTAACCCTTTTGATTTATGCACGGTCATAATCTGAACAGCATCCAACCCTTTTGGAGAGACAATACTGAGCTTTTCTTTGTTTTGTTCAAAATAATTCAAAAATTGAGTGATACTCGCTGAATGTTTTTGAGAAAACTCAAACACTTCGTCTAAGAAAAACTGAACATGTGCATTGGTATTTTGCACCAAATGAAATCCCGTTATGATGTATTCTGCCAATTCGTAGACCGATAGTTGAATGGCGCTTCCTGGATCAAAATTAATGCCTAATTGGCCCATGGCTGCAAAACAAGATGTCATGTCCAATCGAAGGTGATTTAATCGAAACTGATGTCCTTCTGTAATATGATGGCGGTCTACTAAATAATTTATAACATTCAGTTTGGCCGCAGTATTTTCATTGTCTTGTAAATACAAGAAAACGTTGATGATGAGCTGGACTTCTTTGGATTCTGAAATCAATAATGTTTCATTTGAGATGATGTCAAGCCCTTTCGAAATCAGATAGTTTGCAACAGCAACGCCTTCTTTTCGTTTTCGGACCAAAACACAAATATCTTTGTGAGCCGCATCTTCATTTGACGCCATATATTCCTCTATAGTTGTATGGACTTCTTTGGCATAGAGCACATCTTTGTCATCTCCTTTTTCGAAATCTAAAAAAGAAAGATGAACATAGCCCTCTTTGGTGTTGTGAATGTCCTGAACCGCTGATTCATAAAGAGATTTGTGCACAGGATTAGAAAAAATAGTGCTTGAGCAATACTTAAAAAAATCGTTGTTAAATTTTACAACTTCTTGGCAACTTCGATAATTCTTTGGTAAACTCAAAACACTTGCTTCAACAGGTAAATCGTGTTTATTGTTTATAAGATTTATAAACTGCTCAGGGTTTCCGCCTCGCCAACGATAAATGGACTGTTTTGCATCTCCTACCAACAAAACGCCGCCCTGTTCGGAAGATAGTGCATTGGTCACCAATGGCTCAAGGTTGGCCCACTGCAGTTCCGAAGTGTCTTGAAATTCATCAATAAAATAATGATTGAATTTTTCTCCAATACGTTCATATATAAAGGGTGCTGGCTGGGCTTTAATTTCTTTGCCAATAATGGTGTTAAACTCAGAAATTAATAAAATATTCTGTGCTTGTTTGATGGTATTAATCTCATTTTGAATGAGCGTCAAAACGGAGAGTGGTGTTAGATTTTTTTTAATATTTTGAAGATAGCGCAAGCGATAAACCGCACGTTTTGTGCTTAAGAATGCTAACACTAAATCTGGACGTAAAGCATCAATTTTTTGAGCAATCGCTACTGGTGTCGTTTTCGTGTAAAACTGAGTTGTTTCAATATTATTTTGCCAAACTAAATCTAATTTTAGCTGATATTTTTTTTCAGCCAATGCAGAAAAGTGTTTCGGTAAAAGACTCTTATAAAAATCTTTGGCACTCAATCCGCTAGAGGCAATAAGCTTTAAAACCTGAGTAGCTGCAGCTGAGATCTCCTGTTCTACAGCATTGTACTCTTTAACAATTTTTGCTTTAAAATCATCAAATGCGGCTAATTTTTGTCCAGACAACAACTCTAAATATGGCAAAGAAGTTTCTTGCGTCAATAATTTTGCCGATTTATATAAGTCTAATGCTATGTCCCAACTTTTGTCGTCGTCAGATTTGGCAAGAGCATATGTGACTAAAGTTTTTGTAAGCGCTTTGTCCTGCCCTATTTTTGAAATCATCTGATCTACGGCCTTTCGCAATAAAGTGTCTGTGTCTAGCTCAACCTCAAAATTTATGGGAAGCTTAAGATCGTGAGCAAATGTTCTTATTAGGCGTTGATTAAATTTGTCGATTGTAGACACATCAAACCCACCATAGTTATGGAGAATTTTCTGGATTAATTGTTTAGCCTTTTCATGAATTGTTAAAGGAGCTAAACCCAAATCTTTCACTAAATCGGAAAACAAATCGTCCTTTTCGTTAAGGATTTTAGGAGATGAAAAGCGCAACAATGCGGCAACAATACGGCTTTTCATTTCATCTACGGCTTTGTTCGTAAATGTGATAGCCAGCACACGACGGTGAGGTAGATAGGCCTGTGAAGTCAACACAATTTTTAAATAATCCTTGACCAAAGTGTAAGTTTTACCACTTCCGGCAGATGCATTGTATATCTTGAATGTTGAACCGTCCACTAAATAAAATTTATAGCAAAATAAACAATCTAAATAACATACTTGATTTAATTTGTGTGGAAAATCGTAAATTTGACCTAAAGTATTTAACCCTTAAAAAATTATTATATGGCTTTTGAATTACCGAAATTAAACTATGCTTACAACGCATTGGAACCAAACATTGATGCAAGAACAATGGAAATACACCATTCTAAGCACCACAATGGATACACTACAAAATTAAATGCTGCAATTGCTGGAACAACTCTAGAAAACGAAAGTATAGAGTCTATTCTGACGTCTTTAGACATGAACAATAGCGCCGTTAGAAATAATGGTGGGGGATTTTATAACCACAGCTTATTTTGGGAGGTGATGAGCCCTGTAGACAAGGGAGAGCTCTCTGGAGAATTGAAGGATGCCATTATGGATGCTTATGGGTCTTTTGAAAACTTTAAAAATGCTTTTTCTAAAGCGGCAGCAACACAATTTGGTTCTGGATGGGCTTGGCTGTGTGTTCATAAAGGCGGTAAAGTAGAAGTTTGCTCTACCGCAAACCAAGACAACCCGCTCATGCCTGGCGTTTCATGTGGTGGTACTCCAATTTTAGGAATTGACGTGTGGGAACACGCCTACTACTT
>ERZ1046568.960-NODE-960-length-21661-cov-6.639359_pt1 | contig 21661 bp, 18 predicted proteins | sample MGYA00383092_ERZ1046568 | MGnify/ENA primary metagenome ERZ1046568 (study PRJEB29581, sample SAMEA5548362) | metagenome | biome: marine; feature: coastal; material: water | depth 1 m | study: Short-term variability in the microbial, nano- and picoplankton dynamics... | reverse complement strand
GAGCTTCCCGCACTGTGCTGGCTGAACACTCAAATTCCTTTCGTAAATTTTCTACCCTGATCTTCTGTCCGTGCTCAAAACCTTTGGTTATCATACGATGATGCAAATTCTCGAAGACGTTTGTTTCATGTGACTTGCTAAAAATTAATCCTGAAATTAAGAAAATATAAATTTCAAAATTACAGTTTAATCAAGAAATTAAACAAAATTTCATTTTGTTGTTGTTGTTGAGAGCCTCTACGTTTAGCTTCTCCCTACTTTGCAAAAACGACGGGTACAAAGCTCTCGATTTTGCGTTTTAAAATGTCTGGGAGGATGAACATGACATTCATTAAAAAGGCGGCATCTGTTGCCGTTGCCACAGCGATTGTGGCGGGCACGGCGATTTCTGCTAGTGCACAGGAGACTAAACTACGTATTCAGACGCACTATGCACCTGAAACAGTGTCAGGAAAACTGGCTGCACAATACGTTGAAGATATCCAAACGATGTCAGGCGGCGGTATTGAAGTAGAGATGTTCTATAGCTCGTCTGTAGTAAAATCGGTGGAAACATTTGATGCGGCAGCTACTGGTATTCTAGACTGTGACATGACAGGAGGCGGGTATCAGACTGGTAAAAACTCTGCATTCCAATTCGTAAGTGACATCATGGGTGGCTACGAGACACCATATCAACAGCTCAGCTGGCTATATTTTGGTGGTGGCCGTGAGGCTGCTGCACCTCTGTATAATAAATACGGAATGGAACTGATTGGCTGGTGGGTTTACGGTCAAGAATCATTTGCTTCAGGTAAGCCAATCGAAAAAGTGGCTGACTTCAAAGATTGGAAATTCCGTTCACCTCCTGGTATGGAGACCAAGATTTTTGAAAAGTTTGGCGCATCGCCTATTGTTATGGATTTCACAGAAATCTTCACCGCCTTGGAAACAGGTATCATTGACGGTGCAGACGCTTCTGGTTTAGCAAACAACGTAGGCCTTGGTCTTTATGACATTGTCGGATACGCAAACTTTCCAGGGTTCCACTCGATGCCTTCTGATCACCTCGCGTGTAACAAAGAAGTCTTTGACGCCATGCCTGTGGCACATCAGACGATTATGAAAGTTGCAATGGAAGCACTTGCTCTGCGTACAGCTTTGACGTTTGAGAAAAAGAATGCTGAAGCTGCTGCTATGCTGCGTGAAAAGGGCGTTGTACTTTCACAATGGGCACCTGAGGAACTTCAAAAGTTCCGCGACGCTGCGCAAGCGACGTGGCCTGAGTTTGCTGACACACCTGAAGCAAAAGCTCTGGTAGAAGCACACTTGGCATATCTTAGCCAGCTGGGTCTAGTATCTAACTGATTCTAAGCGATGAGGCTCCAACTTTTTAAGTTGGAGCCTCATTTTTATATAACAGCGCGTTTAGAGCGCTCAGTCATTTCTATGGCAAGAGGATTTACTGATGCAGGTACGCTCTGGTTCTTTCATTGAATGGCTTGTGCCATTAGCCTTTATATTTTGTGCAGGCTGGGTCGTTTGGCATATGCCCGCATTTACTTTGGATTTTTATCCACCTTCTGATCCATCTGAATTTGATAAACTGTCAGCGCTATTCAATCGAAATGATGTAACTCCAAATATGGATGGCCTTTTAGGAGGCTTTGCCGATGTGTTTGATTGGCTTGCGCTAATCTTTTTGCCATTACTCGCTTATGCGGGGGTCAGAACAGTGCAGCGGGCGGGCATGGAGTTTGAAAGTTGGCGTGCAGTAGATAAACTGGCCGTCTTTATTGGTCGCGTTACCATGATGTTGATCGTGCTGCTAACTGGAGTAATGCTTTACGAAGTGGTTTTAAGATATGTTTTTGAAGCCCCTACTTTATGGGCTAATGAAATGTCGCTTTGGTTAGCTGGTTTTGTATTCTTATGTGCCGGTCTTTACGCTATGCAGCAACGAAGTCATATTCGCATAGTTCTATTGTACGATGCCGTACCTCGTTGGGTACAGCGTATTTTTGACAGCATTTCTACAGTTTTGATTGTCGCTTTCGCATTTTTCCTGATTTATGGAGGATACGGTGAGGCCTTTGATAAATTTTATCGTTGGGAAACATTTGGGACAGCTTTTGATCCACCGATACCTGCTACCCTCAAGCCAATGGTTTTGTTGGTTGTATTACTTGTTGCCACTCAGGCAGTTGTGAATTTATTTTCTGATTGGAACAAAGAGGAGCTGAATTATAGTAGCGACGATTTGGACGAAGAGGAAATTGAGCGCATTAAAGCTCAGGTCGGCACAGATGATGGAGCTGCCGGATATGTAACAGACCAACCTAATTTGGCAAAGGACTGACCTCATGGATATTGGAACAATTTCGCTTGTCCTAATGCTGGGGCTTATTTTGCTGCTTGCTATTGGGATGCCGCTAGGACTTGCGTCCGCTATTTTAGCGGTTCTTGTGCTAGTGATGAAATTCGAGCCAGATTTGTTATTGGCGCCATGGACCTTTGGAGATGGCATTTTGACTGGCCGCCCGGGATCTGGGCCGTTAAATATCTTAGCGCAGAAGATATATGGCCTACTAACAGACTACGTCTTGATATCAGTTCCGCTATTTATTTTTATGGCGGCACTGTTAGAGCGGTCTGGAATTGCTAAAGAGATGTATTCATCACTCAGCGTCTGGTTGAATAGGACGCGTGGTGGTATAGCCATAGTGACCTCCATAATGGCTGTTATAATGGCAGCAATGTCTGGCATTATCGGTGGTGAAGTTGTTTTGTTAGGCCTAATTGCTCTACCGCAAATGTTGCGACTAGGTTACAATCAAAACCTTGCTATAGGTGTGATTTGCGCGAGTGGATCATTAGGCACTATGATACCTCCATCTATTGTTCTGATCATTTACGGTCTTATCACCGAAACATCTATAAAGGCGCTTTTTACAGCCTCCTTTGTGCCTGGTTTTATGTTGGCATCCTTCATTATCATTTACATCATTGTCCGCACACAACTGCGTCCAGAAGATGCACCCCTGCCTGAACCTGTTGCAGGCGAACCCGTAGGACGTGAAAAAGGCATATTATTTTTAGCTTTCTTTAATGTTTTAGTCGCGGGCTTCGGCTCCTTCCTATTTCTACGCGCAAGTTTTTTTGAATTTTCAGGGTCTAATGCGGCTAATACTGGTGATCCTGCGTTCTGGGGCACAGCAGAATACGTCTGGATATTTGGAATTATCGTAATTGTTAGTCTCGCTCTTGCAGTTTTCGCCTTTAGGAAAGAGCGGACAGCGCGAGGTTGGTCACTAGGAAAAGGGCTGGTGCCTCCTATTGTTGTTATTGGTGTCGTTATGGGATCAATCTATGGTGGTATTACGGGAATTACTGAAGCTGCTGGGATGGGAGCTATGGCAGTTTTTGTTATAGCTTTGCTGCGTGGCGAGGCATCTGCAGAATTAGTATGGGATTCTCTGATGCGAACTCTCAAGTCAACTGGTACAATAATTTGGGTAACCATTGGTGCGGCAACACTTGCAGGAGCATATACCATTGCAGGCGGCCCAACTTATGTAGCGGACTTTATTGTTGGTTCCGAACTTCCTACAATGGTCGTGATATTATTAATGATGCTAATCCTTCTTTTCATGGGCGCGTTTATGGACTGGGTCGGCATAGTTTTACTGATTATTCCAGTTTTTTTGCCAATTGTGCTCAAACTACCACTAGAAGAAATTGGAGTTTTTGGTGAACTTGAACGCCGCCATGTTGCAATTTGGTTTGGCGTAGTATTTTGCATGAACATGCAGGTAAGTTTTTTATCTCCGCCGTTTGGACCAGCTGCCTTCTATCTTAAATCAGTGGCGCCACCGCACATTACTTTAACGGATATATTCAAAGGATTTCTGCCCTTTATTGGTATCCAGTTGGTTGCACTATCCGTCCTTCTGATTTGGCCACCCATCATCACCCTATTACTCTAAATGAGATACGCCAACGTAAATGGAACTTATAAAGTACAGTCTTTAAAGTACGTTTATATTATGTCGAAAAATGGCTTCGAGTGTAGTCAGTAATGAGGCCTGTGAGGTGAGCACTGATCTGCGTAATGGGCTTTTTGTAATTGGAACCCTGATAGTGGTGCGTGTTTGCATAACGCCATCGCATAGTGTTATCTTCGCAGGCCAAAACCTGTAGCTGGGCGTAAAAAACCCATATTAGTCGTGAGTTTTTATGGATTTTATTAGACTTGACCCAACCGATACTGTTGTTACTGCGAGCAGAGCATTAGATATTGGGATTCCAATTGAAAGTGTATTTACCCGTTCTTTGATTCCGTCAGGCCACAAAATAGCAACACGTGATTTAGCCGTAGGTGAGGTCATTTGTAAATACGCCCAGGTGATTGGATATGCTGCCACGCCAATCGCTGCAGGGGATCATGTTCATACGCACAATGTTGAATTTCGTGGTACAGATGTAGACTATGAATTTGGTACTAATTTGCGTACCGTTAAGCCTACTAAAGATGATACCTTTATGGGCTATTGTCGTGAAAATGGGCAGGTAGGTACGCGAAATTATATAGCTATCGTTACTTCCGTAAATTGTTCGGCGACAGCGGCACGAATGATTGCGGCGCACTTTACTCCTGAAATATTGGCTGACTACCCGAACGTGGACGGCGTTGTGGCTTTTGTGCACGGAACGGGTTGTGGCATGGCCGATTCAGGTGATGGTTTTGAAGCTTTGCAGCGCGTTATGTGGGGGTATGCCCGGCATCCTAATCACGCAGCGGTGTTGATGGTTGGTCTAGGCTGTGAGATGAATCAAATCGACTGGTTACTTGATGCATGGGGATTAAAACAGGGGCCAAATTTTCAAGCCATGAATATTCAATCAGTTGCTGGTTTGCGGCGGACCATTGAAAAAGGGATTGAAAAAGTTTCTGCGATGTTGCCAATTGCTAATCTGGCAACGCGTACAGAATGCCCTGCCTCTGATTTGAAAGTGGCCCTGCAATGCGGTGGTTCAGATGCTTGGTCTGGTATAACAGCTAACCCAGCCCTCGGTTATGCCACTGACCTCCTTGTTGCTCAGGGAGGGACTGGCGTTCTCGCAGAAACTCCAGAGATCTATGGGGCCGAACATTTGTTAACCGCTAGAGCAATAGACCGTGCAACCGGAAATCGCCTGCTTGATCTCATCCATTGGTGGGAAGATTATACTGCTAGAAACAAGGGGTCTATGGACAATAATCCAAGTCCAGGCAACAAGGCTGGCGGCTTGACTACGATCCTGGAGAAATCCTTAGGGGCCGCGGCTAAAGGCGGGACAAGCCCATTAACTGGTGTTTATAAATATGCTGAGGTTGTGCGAGCCAATGGGTTCACATTTATGGACAGCCCTGGTTATGATCCTGCATCGGTTACAGGACAAATTGCGGGTGGCTGTAATCTTGTGTGTTTTACGACAGGGCGTGGATCTGCTTTTGGTTCTAAGCCTGCACCTACAATTAAAGTTGCTACAAATACTGAGATGTTTAATCGCATGACTGAGGATATGGACGTAAATGCTGGCGCTATGATGACACATGGTGTGCCACTTGAAGAAAAGGGGCGTGAGATCTACGAATTATTCTTGCGGGTGGCGTCTGGCGAAATGTCGAAATCAGAGATGCAAGGCCTTGGAGATTATGAATTTGTCCCGTGGCAGATTGGTGCGGTTATGTAATGGGGTGCTTGAATAATGCCCAAAAGAGGCAGTTCGATGAAGATGGGTATTTAGTAATAAAAAATCAAATTTCTGGGGACTGGCTAGAAAAAATCCGAGCTGAGATAACCCGGTTTGAGGCCGAAGCTGCGATGTTAACATCCAGTAATGAGCGTCTGGACTTAGAAGATAGTCACACACAAGAGAATCCGCGCCTGCGAAGAATAAAGTTACCTCATAAAATTTCGAAAATTATGCTTGATTTGATGTATTCAGATGTCGTTTTGGATCCCGCCCGTGATTTGATTGGGCCGAATTTGAGGTTGCACACAACTAAATTAAATATGAAGTCGGCAGGTTATGGGGCTGCAGTGGAGTGGCATCAAGATTATGCATTTTACCCGCACACCAATGACGATATTATTGCAATTGGTATTTGTATTGATGACATGGCTGCTGAGAACGGTCCGTTGATGGTCTTTCCAGGTTCACATAAGGGCCCTGTCTTTGACCATCATGTCGATGGAGTTTTTGCCGGAGCGATGATGCTCGAGGAAAATGGGTTAAACCCACAAGACGCGTTGCAACTGACAGGACCTGCGGGTTCAATCAGCATTCATCATGGTCGTATCGTTCATGGATCAGCTCTTAATACGTCCAAACAGGCGCGACGCATTTTATTTTACGAAATGATGGCGGCTGACGCGTTCCCAATTATGGGTAGTATGACAAAATGGGACGGTATCGAAGACTATAATATGCGGATGCTTTGTGGAGAACCAACGCTTACTCCTCGTCTAAAAAACATACCTATTCGAATTCCACAGCCACAACCAAGTGTACCTATATCAATATATGAAATCCAAAAAGGTCTCAAATTGCGGTCTTTTGAAACAATTACATCTGAGGAGGTGTGAGATGAGCAAGCCAACTATAGGATTCATAGGATTGGGCCTCATGGGTGGGGCAATGGTTGGAAGGCTTCAAGATCAAGGTTATTTAGTGACTGTAATTGCCAACAGAACCCGCACTTTTGTTGATCAGGCTGTTGCTAGGGGCGCTACCGAAGTTGCAACCGCCAAGGCTGTAGCGCAGGCCTCTGATATTATAATGCTGTGTATGGACACTTCGAAGAATGTCGAAGAACGAATGCAAGGTGATAAAGGAGTGGTGGCTGGTTTAAAAAAAGGTGCTATCGTAATTGATTTTGGAACATCCTTACCGGGCTCAACGCGAACTTTAGGGAATATTGTTTCTGCTGCTGGTGGAAAATATCTGGATGCTCCGCTGGGACGTACGCCAAGTCATGCTAAAGATGGCTTACTCAATATCATGTGCTCTGGTGATATCACTGCCTTTACTAAGGTGCGCCCAGTTTTAAACGTTCTGGGTGAAAATGTTTTTCATCTTGGCACACTCGGTTCGGGTCACACAATTAAATTAATCAACAATTTTTTTGGAATGACGGTAGCAAATGCTATGGCCGAAGCTTTTGCGATGGCTGATGTCGCAGGGATATCGAGAGAAGATCTTTACGATGTGATGGCAGCGGGGCCACTAAGATCCGGAATGATGGATTTTGTGAAGGCTTATGGTGTGGACGGAGATTCAAATAAACTAGCTTTTACAGTAAAGAACGCAGCAAAAGATGTTGGATACTATGCTCAAATGGCCTCTGAGGTGGGTGTAAATTCTATTATGTCAACCAGTACGCTTTCCGCATTGAACGACGCACGTGATAGTGGTTATGCTGACCATATGGTTTCACAAATGGTCGATTTTTACGCTGATAAGTTCAAGGACTGAACCGTTGGCTATAGTGGCCCAAGCGACACAAGACCGGGCCTCTCTTGGGATTATGATGGCATTAGGCGCATATGTTTTCTTTGCTATGATTGATACATCAGTAAAGTGGCTCGTTTTGGCTGGCCTTCCTGCTTTTCAGCTGGCGTTTATGCGCTACTTACCCCATTTCATTATTTCTACTTTCTTGCTATTCCGCAAAGGTGATGGCTGGAATAGTTTCCAATCGGCCCATATAGGGCTAGTTTTTTTACGTGCATTGTTGCTGGTTTCAGCAACCTTGTTTAATTTTATTACACTAAATTACCTATCGCTGACGGTAACTGCGTCGATTATGTTTTCTGCCCCGATTATCGTGTGCGCTCTGTCTTGGCCTCTACTAGGGGAGAGGGTCGGTCCGTGGCGGTGGTTTGCAATCTTTCTTGGATTTGCAGGTGTACTTGTGGTCAGTAGCCCGTTTGATACGTCTTTCCATTTGCTTGCACTTCTGAACGTTTACAATGCATTTTCCTTTGCTCTATATTCAATTATTACTCGCAAGATATCTGGGGCCGTCGCCGCTGAGACGATGCAGTTTTATATAGGCGCATCTGGTGCCTTCATACTCTTTCCTTTCGCTTGGTGGGTCTGGATTCCCCCGGCAAATGCATTAGAATGGTTCTTGATGGTGGCCTTAGGCATTTGGGGATGGGCCGGCCATGAAATTTTTTCGCGGGCACATCTTTTTGCACCTGCGAATACATTGATGCCTTACACGTATAGTTTTCTACTCTACCTTGCTGTAGCCAGCTATTTCGTTTTCGACGAAGTGCCTGATCAATGGACTATACTTGGGGCCTCAATCATTGTTGCCTCAGGGCTTATCATTTGGCGACGCACTGCACGAAAGCAATTTGCATGAAACTTGTTGCTATAGGTGAGGCGATGATTGAACTGTCTATTGATGGGGACGTGGCTGCTATTGGTGTAGCTGGGGATACGCTTAACTCATCTATATATCTCAAACGAGCTGCACCAAATATTCAGATTGACTATGCAACAAGACTTGGCGTGGAACCCTTCTCGGCCAAAATTCGCGAATTTATTGCTCAGCAGGGTATTGGAACAGAAGCCATTGAAAGCTGCCCAGATGGAACGCCAGGCATTTATGCCATTACTACAGATACAACAGGAGAGCGTTCCTTTACATATTGGCGAGATAATGCCGCAGCGCGCTCAGTCTTTCTTGGATTAAATGGACCAGATTTTTCAGTATTGGAAGGCTATGATATTATTTACCTATCTGGTATCTCTCTAGCGATATTGCCTGAATTAACGCGTACTGCGCTTCTGGTCTGGTTAGCTGAGTATTCGGCAAAGGGCGGACGGGTAGTTTACGATAGTAATTATCGTCCCCGTTTGTGGGAAAAAAAAGAAATTGCGCAAGCGATAAACCAGACAATGTGGGCCTTATGCGATATTGCATTGCCTTCAATTGATGATGAACAGGCTTTAACTGGAGAAAGTGCTAAGGCTGTTGTCGCTCGATTTTTAGCCATGGGTAAAATCGGCGCATTAAAGCGGGGGGCGGCCGGACCATTATGTCTAGTGACTGGGACAACTGGAAATTATGCGCCTGCCTCATGTGTGGTCGATACAACCGCAGCTGGTGACAGCTTTAACGGTGCCTATCTGGCTGCTATTTTAGGCGGACTTAATCAGGAGGTTGCTTTGCAGGCCGGTCACAAGCTAGCATCGTTAGTTGTGGGATATAAAGGCGCAATTTTGCCAGCTTAGCATGCGCCTATCAAATTTCTTAATTCAGTATCTGGATCGTCTGATAAACAGGCCTCAGCTATTTGACTAGCTCTGGGGTCATCAAGCAGATGGCCTTCCGTCACCTCTTTTTGAACAAACGATATCCATGCTGTAATTGCGGCGTTCAAAGCTGGGCTTTCTTGTTTATCTCGATGTGTTATTGTGCTAACAATTCTAATTGGCAGCTTTTCACTGCCATCCATAGCGATTTGACGTAGGCGGTGAAGTAGGTTTGGATTTTCGAACCTTTTAATTAATGCTGCGGAATAATCTTTTGTTTGATTTTGAATGTCTTTTGGAAGGGTTTGCGCAGCCTCAGCCATGATTTTAAATGCTCCTGCTCTTAAAATGGGATCGGCGATTGCCTCGTGTACAAATGTGTAGCCACGTATTATTCCGGCGTAAGCAAGATAGGAATGCGCCCCATTTAACATTCGTAATTTTCGCATTTCATGAGGTAAAACATCGTCGACCCACTGTACATTTGGCCAATCAGGTCGAGCTGATGCGAAATCATTCTCTACAACCCACTCAGTGAACTCTTCGGTGGGTACAGCCATATGATCATGTGCTTCTAACCTGATTTTGTCTGTTGTTGCTGGCGTAATCCGGTCAACCATACACGAAGGGTAAGTGATATTCGCTTTAATCTCTAGGTTCGCCAATTCAGTGAAGGTTTGAACTGCTGATTTTAATTTTTGGCCATTTTCAGGCAGATTATCACAGGACAAAATTGTAATAGGCTTTTTACGTTTTGCTAAGCCACGTGCCAAAGTACCAATAAGGGTTAATTTACCGCCGTTAAGATCCTCGCGAATGGCTGGGTCGTTTTGGTTCAATTTACCATCAGGTCCGAGGCAGTAAGCTTTTTCCGTGACGGTGAGTGTAATGACGTTAAACGAGGGGTCGGTGATGGCAGAAATGACAGCTTCAGGATTCTCCACCATGACTAATATGCTGTCTAAACATGTGATTGTTTCAATTTTTGTTTCTAAGGTGTCTTTGATGACAAGCTTGTAACTATAATCCTGAGTGACAAGGTGGTCACGGACGGAGCTTGAGCGAAAGCTGACACCAGTTATGTTCCATTCTGGGCAGCGTTGGGTATACCAAGCCTGGTGGGCGCGAAAAAAATTACCAACGCCAAGGTGTAGAATACGTGGCATGTTTATCTCAATTTATATGTGTTGCGCGCCAGACCTGTAACCAAAAGCTCTGCGATCATCTCTGCTGTGTCTTTGGAGAAATATTGTTTTGTAATTTGTTCTGCTAAGTGGACGCTAACCCCACGTCGCCATAGATCGTGACGCGCCGGTATGGATAGAAATGCGCGTGTATCATCATTAAAGCCGGCGAGGTTCCAGTAGCCTGCCGTTTCTACCACCTGATCAAAATAACGTGCGATGCCTGCAGCACTATCATGGAACCACCAAGGTGGTCCAATCTTCAGGCAAGGCCAGTGCCCTGCCATTGGCGCAAGCTCTCGGGCATAAGATGTTTCATCTAGCGTAAACAAGATTAATGTTAGATCTTTATTGTTGCCAACCCGATTCAATAGTGGCCCTAATCCACGCACCCAATCTGTACTAACTGGTATATCCGCTCCCATATCGTATCCAAATGTATTGAGAATAGCCTCATTTGTGTTTCGTTTACTTCCGGCATGAAGTTGCATCACGAGACCGTCTTCTATCGACATTTGTGACATTTCAATAAGCATATGACCGTGGAAAGCCATTGCGTCGGTATTGTCACCATTAATTAATTGATCAAAAACTAAGCTTGGCTTTTCCAACCAAAAAAGTTCAGGTGCTTCGACGGCGTGATCTGTGGCCGTCGCTCCCATTGATTGAAAAAATTTACGCCGAATTCGCAATGCCTGAATGTAACCGGAAAAACTTTGGGTGTCTTGAGATGTTAATTGTCCCAAATGCCTGAGTGAATCAATCCACCCTGGAAAGAGTGGATTAAGGACTGCATCAGGGCGGAATGTAGGGATTACTCTGCCTGACCAATCGGATTGAGAAATCTTTAAATGATCTTCAAGTGTGTCCAATGCGCCATCAGTAGTGGCCAAGACTTCGATATTAAAGCGGTCAAATAATGAACGGGGTGTGTTAGATGGATCAGTGATCCATTCTGCAATCTGGTCATAAATGTAACTGCTAGTATTAGGTCCAAGAGGTGTTTTGCAGCCAATAGTTTTTTCTAAAACATACGTCATCCAAGTATGACTGGGGGTACCCAAAAAAAGGTGCCAATACTCTCCAAGAGTTTGGAAAATAAGGCGTGGATCTCTGTCCTCAGGCGCTACACCAATTCCAAGTTCAGTTAGGTTTATACCTTGCGAGTATAGCATACGAAAGACATAATGGTCAGGTACCACTAGTAACTCCGCAGGATTGTCAAAAGTATTATTTCTTGAAAACCAAGCGGGATTGCAATGCCCATGTGGTGAAACGATAGGAGCTCCTTTTATCTTCTCATAAAATTCACCTGCTACTCCAGAAAGTTGCCCAAGCATATCAGTACCTCCGATTTACGATGAACTTAGCACGAACTGCCCTTGGCGCACCTGATAAATTCCTGCAAGTAAATGGATAGGAGAAAGAAAAATGAATGTTCTGATGATTGGGCTGGGAATGGTGGCGCACACCCATTTGCTTGCGTTGCGTGATAATCGTGCGAGTTTAAAATTAGATGCTGTTCTAGGTCGTGATAAACAGATGGTCAGAACATTCTGTGATTCTGCTGCTGCTATTTTAGGCTATGATGTGTTGGACTTTACAGAAATTTCAGATGCGTTGTCTATCAAACCTGATTTGGCGGTCGTGTTAACACCGCCAAATGCTAGACTTGAATATGCTCAGGTTTTGTCAAAAGCAGGTATACCCACTATCTTGGAAAAGCCAATTGAACGTACATTAGAGTCCTCAAGGACTATCGTTGAGATGTTTGAGGCCGCTGATGTTCCATTAGGAGTTTTTTTTCAGCATCGAGCCAGACCTGCAGCGGTTGCATTAAAAGAACTCCTCAACACCAGTGCATTGGGCGATATCATTCATTTAGAAATGCGAGTTCCGTGGTGGCGCGATCAACTTTATTATGACTCTCCCGGGCGAGGCACTTACGATCGTGATGGTGGCGGAGTGATGATCAACCAAGCCATTCACACGCTGGATCTGGCGCTCTGGCTTGCAGGGCCAATAACACAAGTTCAAGCTATTATGCGCACCAGTCCTCTGCATCAAATGGAGGCTGAGGATATTGCCGCAGCCTTGATGGGTTTTGCGTCTGGCGCTTCAGGCGTTTTGAGCGCTACAACGATCGCATACCCAGGTAGTGCAGATAGTATTGCCATCACAACGATGCGTGCGGAGGTTATTCTACAAGGCAATCAGTTGAATATTTTTTGGCATGACGGGCATATTGAAACTATTGTTTCTGATCAAACTAACAGTACTGGTGGTGGTGTGGACCCAATGGCCTTCACACATGCTTGGCATCAAGCCATACTTGAAGATTTTGTACAATTTTGTGAGATGGGTGGAGAAGCTATTTCCTCGGGGCGTAGTGCTTTGCATGTACATGCTGTGATCCAAGCTATGGAGAAGGCTGTAAAATCTGGAATAGTTGCGAGGGTGGTCTCATGACGTTGGCTTTCATTGCTCTTGGTTTAGATCACCGCCACATTTTTGGAATGACTGAAAATATGTTGCGAATTGGTGCTCGATGTCTTGGGTTTTGGACGGATGGTACTCCGCAGCCTCTCGAAGGTTATATGAGACGCTTTCCCGAATTGCTTCGTTTTAACAATTTGGAATGCGCTTTAAGTGCCGGCGCAGATTTGGCATTGGTTTCTGCTATTCCAGGCGACCGAGCCACTCTGGCTATTCAGGCTATGCATACAGGTCACGATGTGATGACAGATAAACCTGGATGTACAGATATCGAACAGCTGACGTTGATAAAGGCAGCGGTAGCTGAAACTGGGCGTATATGGTCCATTAATTTTTCGGAACGATTTGAGGTGCCTTGCGTCACGCTTGCTGACCAGATGGTACAAAATGGAGTAATTGGAAAAATTATTCACACAACAGGACTTGGACCTCATCGGTTAAATCGTGCAATTCGACCCGGTTGGTTTTTTTCTCGCAAAAGATATGGAGGAATTCTTACTGATATTGGCGTGCACCAGATTGATCAGTTTCTGCATTTTACCAACTCAAAAACAGCGCATATCACTATGGCGCATGTTGCTAATCATGCCAATCCAACCGACCCTGAACTGCAGGATTTTGGTGAAATTGCACTACGGTCAGATCATGCATCAGGTTATATTCGTGTAGACTGGTATACACCGGATGCGTTGCCTAATTGGGGAGATGGGCGATTAACTCTTTTGGGAACTGAAGGCTACATCGAATTGATCAAATATGTTGAGGTGGGAGGGCGAGATGGATCAGATTACCTCATAATAGTAAATGGCACACGCTGCGAAAAAATTGATGCTCACGATGCTGGGTTGCCATATTTTAGAAGGTTGATCAATGACATTGCTCACCGAACTGAAACTGCCATGCGCCAAGATCACTGCTTTGAGGTTATGGAGCTTGCCTTGCGTGCTCAATTGTTAGCTGAAGAGCAAATATTATGATTCGGGTAGCCGTACTTGGGGGCGGGATTGGGGCGCAACACATAGAGGCTTATCGCGCTTTACCAGAATTTAAAGTAACTATGGTGGTGGACCAAGATCAGAGCCGCTTGGCACATTTGGCTGCAGATGAAATAGTTTTAGCTAACGATGTTCAGATGGCACTGGACGCTGAAGTCGATGTCATCGACATCTGTTTGCCACCACATCTACATTCAAAGATTACTATAGAGGCTTTGCAGTCGGGAAAACACGTAATTTGTGAAAAACCACTGGCTACATCACTTGCCCAAATTAGGGCTATTGGTCAGGCTAAGAAGGCAACTGGTCGGTCTGTATTTCCTGTATTTCAATACCGTTTTGGACCCAATCTACAGTGCTTGCAGGCATTAAAAGGTGCTGGTTTAACCGGTGTACCACGCGCAGCCGCTGTTGAAACTCATTGGAATCGTGGTCCAGATTACTATGCAATCCCGTGGCGTGGAACTTGGGCGGGCGAACAGGGTGGTGCTATCGTGGGCCATGCAATTCATGCCCATGATTTGCTAATGAATTTTATGGCGCCTGTTGTTGGTGTAGCGGCGCGACTAGGTACTTTGGTGAATTCTATCGAAACAGAAGATAGCGCAGCTGTAATTTTTGAATTGTCAGGTGGCGGTTTGGCTACCAGCTCAATCACTCTTGGCGCTGCGCGAGACGAAACGCGTCTTCGATTTGTTTATGAGCATGTAACAGTAACATCAGACACAACGCCTTACGCTCCAGGTGAAGGCAACTGGCAATTTGTAGCGCGTGATCCAAAAAAACAGTCTTTAATAGACTCCGTTATTGCGAATAACGTGCCGAGTTTAGCAGGCTTTTCTGGATTTCTACGTGAAGTTTCAAAATCAATTACTGGTCAGCCAAACCAAGCTGTGGCATTTGATGATGGAGCAGACTCTATAGCTTTGATTACAGCAATTTATGAGGCGCATAGAAGTGGTGCTTGGGTGTCCTTGCCCATCTCAATAGACCATTCACTTTGGGAAGGATGGGAACCATGATTGAATGTTGGCGTTGGTTTGGGCCGGAAGATCCGACGAAGCTTTCAGACCTGCCGCAAGTCGGAGCGGCAGGTGTTGTCACTGCATTGCATGATTACACACCTGGAGCGCAGTGGCCTGAGCAAGATATTGTAGCTCGAAAGGCAATGATAGAAGCTGCTGGTCTTAAATGGGAAGTAGTTGAGAGTCTGCCTGTTTCTGAAGAAATCAAAATCCAAGGGCCTGATATGATGGCCCATTTGAGAAGCTATATTGCCAGCATGGAGGCTCTGGCGCGGCATGGTGTCCATACTATTTGCTACAATTTCATGCCAATTTTGGATTGGACTCGCACCAATATGCGTGCCCAACAGCCACATGGCGGTTCTGCGATGCAATTTGATTTGGTTGATTTTGCAGCTTTTGATTTGCATATTCTTAAAAGGTCGACAGCTGTTAGAGATTATTCTGATGCTGTGCAGGCTGCAGCTGATGCCGCTATTAGTGTTATGGATGAAGCGCAAAAATCTCTTCTGGTTCATACTGTGGTTTCTGGACTTCCCGGCGCTAATGATGGATGGACGTTAGACGATGTACGCCTTAGAATTTCCACGTATGACGGAATAGGTGCTGAGCTTTTAAGGGATAATCTAATTGATTTTCTGTCTGAGGTAATTCCGACTGCAGAAAGACTTGGTCTGCGCTTGTGCTGTCATCCCGATGACCCGCCTTTTTCTTTACTAGGTTTACCGCGTGTGATGTCCTCACAGCAGGATTATAAGCAGGTTATTAACGCTGTGGATACAATTGCCAATGGTGTGACGCTGTGCACGGGATCATTGGGTGTAAATGCTGATTTTGATGCAGCAGAATTCGTTCACTGCTTTGGCCCCAAAATCCATTTCGCTCATTTGCGTAATACTAAAAGGCTATTGTCTCCAGACCCAAGCCGGCCACATTTTTTTGAATCAGCTCATCTTGAGGGTGACACCGATATGGTTGTAACGATTGCCGCGTTGATGATGGAAGAAAAGCGCCGCCGCTTGGAAGGGCGAAGCGATCATGCCATTCCAATGCGACCGGATCACGGACAAGAGCTTTTAGGTGATCAGGACAACATTAGTTTGCCCGGGTACCCACTGATTGGACGCATGCGTGGGCTTGCGGAGTTGCGTGGCATAATGGCGGCAGTTGGGGTATTGACATGAAGCGTATTGGTGTTGCGGGTGCCGGATTAATCGGTAAACGTCATATTGAGGCTATCAAGCACGTTCCAAACGCTGAGCTGTCTGGTGTGCTTGATCCGGGCTTGCAGGATGTTGGTGACCTGCCCATGCAAAATGACCTCGTTGCTCTTTCAGATTGTTCTGATGGCATTATTCTTGCTGTGCCTAATGCGCTGCATGCGCCGATGGCGATAACCTTACTTGAAAAGAATTGCCCAGTTCTGGTGGAAAAACCTTTAGCAAGGACGGCAGCGGAAGGCGCTGAAATTGTCTCGATTGCTGAATACAATAATACACCATTATTGGTCGGACATCATCGCAGGCATAACCCTATGATTGCTAAAGCAAAAGAGATAATCGAAAGTGGTGTTCTTGGAGTGATTACTGCCGTGCACGGACACTGTTGGTTGCCCAAGCCAGATTATTATTTTGATACCGAATGGCGACAAGGTGAAGGCGCAGGACCATTGTTTATTAACCTAATCCATGACGTGGACATTCTCATGCATTTGTGTGGTCCTATAACTCAGGTTCAAGCGCTGGAAAGTAACAGCATACGCGGTGCTGAAGCTGAGGAAGTTAGCGTTGCAATTTTAAGATTTTCTAATGGTGCTTTGGGTACGGTTAATCTTAGCGACGTTTCACTCGGGCCATGGAGTTGGGAATTAACAGCGGCTGAAAATTCAGCATATCCTGCAACGGATCAATTTAGCTACGTGGTTGGTGGGCGCAATGGATCTATTTCGCTGCCTAATTTAACATTGTGGGGCCAGAATGAAGGACCAAATTGGTGGAAACCGATATCGGCGACACGCATGCCTATTGCAAATCAAGATCCACTCCAAGCTCAAATCAATCATTTTGTAGATGTTATCTGCGGTAAGTCCCTGCCGTTGGTTTCTGGTACAGATGGCTTGCGGGCGGTACGCGTTGTTGAAGCAATTAAAAAAGCAGCGCAAACAGGTCAATCGGTCTCGGTGCAACAATAAATTTTTCTCGCTATCAAGGTATCTTGCGTTGGCATTATTGTGTGCATCATGGATGGCGTGCCGCGATAGGGCAGGGGGTGTCTTTTGGACCTGCTTGACGTCAGTGCATGGGGTGAAACTTAAATGTTAAATTATCGTTATCATGTGCTAATGATTTGATTTGACGAATTTGTAACACCTCTCATACCACTTCTGATAATTGTGACCCCGCATTTTAATGGGTCGAGCGTTTACCGAATTGCCAGATAGCGCCGCCTGTCGATGCCCCCCGGGGTTGCGATACTTGGGACTAGGGTTAGCTAGGAAAATGCATACACAGACGAAAACAATCATGCCTCCTTGTACCCACTACCTTATCAGTAGCCACAGTTTTTATAGTCGCTGCTCATACATTCACTGGCCATAGATTGAGCTTTGGAGATGTCTTCACGTGTCATTTCTTCTGCTATGCTATCCCTATTTTTCGGCCCATTTTTACTTCCGTTAGCAGCCCCTAGGTTATACCACATATGTGCTAAAACATTATCCTGTGCGACGCCTTGTCCTCTATCGAACATAACCCCAAGATTGGTTTGCGCTGATGCATGGCCTTGCTCGGCAGCTAGTCGGTACCACTTTGCAGCTTCTGCATAGTCTTGCGTAACACCTTGGCCCTTTTCGTGCATAACCCCAAGATTGGTTTGTCCTTCAGCATAGCCTTGCTCGGCAGCTAGTCGGTACCACTCCACAGCCTCTGCATAGTCCTTTGGTACGCCTTTGCCCGTACGGTACATAACCCCAAGATTGGTTTGTGCTGAAGCATTGCCTTTTTCAGCTAGCGGTGTGAACCATAGGAGAGCTGAATCATAATCACCAGCATTGAAAGCGTCCAAGACCTCTTGGAAGCCCTTTTCCCAATCCTGTGCAAATGCGGGTATGACAGACATTATCACTGAGATAATTGCTGCTGATATAATTACTAAACGCTTCATAGTCACATCTCCCCATTTATCATTTTTGCTACCTGATAGATATGTAGTTGGCTAGACGGATTATGACCTGTGGAATTTCAACCAGCCAGCCCAGCCCAGTCATACATGGTCCCGACAGGGTAGGGATTGGCTCAATATGAAAGTTTCATAACTCGACAGAACATTTTCTTTTCTAAGAAGTAATGGGGGGACAGGTCAAAAAATCAAAAAACTGACTTCTTTTTAATTTTATTGATCACTATTTAAATCTTTGATTTTTTGTTTTTTAAAAATCTAATTTAAACATTTACTATTGTATTTTTTATAGATTAACTGCTTTCAAATGAACCAAAGTACCAATAAATCTGCGAGGTTTGAGCAAGTTTTTTACAATACTGGCGTTGGTATTATGATTGTGGATAAAGACCGTGTCTTAATAGAAGTTAACCCCATATTTTGTGAAATGCTTGGCTTCACTAAAGAAGAGCTATTAGGTAAAAGTGCTGAAATCATTCACCTTTCAACTGAGACGTATAAAGAATTTGGTGAAAAAGCATTCAAGCAGGTTAGAAATAATAAGACTGTCAACTTAGATTGGCCTTGCAAAAGAAAAAATGGGCAAACAATTTGGGTTAGAATAGCGGGTGATCCCGTCATAGGAGCTGATGAGGTTTTATGGACAGTTGTAGATGTTACTCAAAGAGTAAGTTCACAAAAAAAAATAGAAGAACTTACCACTAAGCTCTCTAAATATCTTTCACCTCAAGTTTATGAGTCTATATTTTCTGGAAAGCAAAATGTTAAAATTGAAGCTTACAGAAAAAAGTTAACTGTTTTTTTCTCAGATATTAAAGGTTTTACTGAAATTACTGACAGACTCGAGCCTGAAGTATTAAGTTCATTATTAAATAGTTATCTTAATGAAATGTCAAAAGTTGCCCTAAAATATGGTGGTACCATAGACAAGTTTATTGGTGACGCCATTCTTATTTTCTTCGGTGATCCCGAAAGCAAGGGTGATAAAGAAGATGCTAAAGCATGCGTCCTAATGGCAATAGAGATGCGGGAACGTATGAAATACTTACGGGAATTATGGGAAGATCAAGGAATATCAAGTCCCCTAGATATTAGAATTGGAATAAATACAGGTTTTTGTAACGTTGGAAACTTTGGCTCTGAGGATAGATTAGATTATACCATCATAGGTGGAGAAGTTAATCTAGCTAGTCGTCTTGAATCTAATGCGGAAATTGGACAAATTCTCATTTCTCACGAAACCAATGCTTTAATTAAAAAAGATATTATTTGTGAAAAAAAAGGAGAAATTAAAGTTAAGGGTATTGCTCACAAGATACAAACTTATCAAGTAATTGGTACGAATAAAAATTCACCAATTAAGAATATAATGTTTAGTGAAGAGTATGATGGGTTTAATTTAAAAGTTGATTTAAATTTTTCTAAAAAACATCAAGTAGTTGCTTCTTTAGAAAAGGTGTTGAAAAAATTAAAAAATAAAGGTTAATGATGAGTTACCCAAAGCATTAAAGCTGTCTGAGGAAAGCCAGGCGATCAACCGCCAGCTTGCCGAGCTGAAGTAAGCAAGAGATGGGGCCGGTTGCGGCTAGCCCCGTCCTTGTAAAGCGTTGATGAGTACGTCCGCCTGCAATACAGTCTAACGTAAATCATAATAGGGGTTGGCAAAGATGCTGAGCGATACGTTTTGGTTAAAAAAGTATGTCGCCTCATTGCTGACAGTTCTGCTGATGGCGGGAACTGCTTCTGCCCAACCGATAATGATTGAATTACCATCACCCGTTTCAGATGGCGTACGCGAGCCGAACCTTTCCAGCTTACCGGATGGGCGCATCCTTATGAGTTGGATAGAACCAGCTGGCGCAGAATTTGCCGTAAAGATGGCCATTCTGGATGGTACAGTATGGTCGGAGCCGCGCACAGTTGTGCAGGCGGACGATCTGTTCGTGAACTGGGCTGATTTCCCGTCTGCCGTGGCCTTTGCCGACGGCACATTGGCGGCGCATTGGTTGCAGAAAAACGGGACGTCTTCGTATCAATACGACGTCAAGGTTGCCCTATCGCCCGACGAGGGCAAGACATGGGGCACGCCCTTTGTTCTTCACGATGACAGGTCTCAAAGCGAGCATGGTTTTGTTTCGTTCCAGCCCTTCGAGCAGGAAATGATGGTGATCTGGCTCGATGCTGGATCTTACGATAACCAGGCCTCTGATGAAGACCTGAGCAATGCAATGCAACTGCGTGCCCGTACGCTGTCACCCGATGGTACGCTGGGCCCTGACATGCTTATGGACGCGCGCACGTGTACCTGTTGCCAGACTTCAGCAGCGCTGGTCGAGGGTAGTGATATCATCAGCGTCTACCGTGATCGCAGTCCGACAGAAATCCGCGACATCGCCATTGTCCGCACGAAAGATGGCGTCTGGTCCACTCCCACACTGGTTGCCAACGATGGATGGGAGATCAACGGCTGTCCGGTCAATGGCCCCGCTGTTGATGCGCTCGGCACGGCCGTCGCCGTTGCTTGGTTCACCGCTGCAGATGACGCGCTTGCGGTAAACGTGGCATTTTCATCAGACGGCGGCATCAGTTTTGAGGCCCCATTGAAGGTCGATTTCGGCAGCCCCCAAGGCCGCGTCGATATCCTGATGCGCGACGCACATTTAGCAGTGGTCACTTGGGTGGAGCACGGGCCTGACGGTGAGGTTATTCTGATCTGCACAATTAACTCCAGGGAAGGGTGTATCGAACCCGTGACGCTGACCACCAGCAACGATGGGCCATCCATTGGCTTTCCCCGTATGGCGTTGGGAAAGGATGGCGTATTTTTAGCATGGACTGCGGCCCAAGATGCAGATCACCAAAGTCCAAAAGTTGGTACAACCGTGAAGGTAATGCGCTTTCAATAGAGATGGGCTGAGGTTCGGTCTGGATCACCCTCACAAGAAAGTCTGTTCTCGATAGATGCCAGCTATACAATTATCCAAAAGGAACCTGTCGTTGACAGACCATTTGCGCGAACAAAACATCTTGGCAACTCACACGATCCCTTTTTGGAGCGTTATCAGCCTATGCTGATTTAGTATCACGCGTGGGTAGATTTATGACTTGTGCTGATTTTCCTGTCACGAAATCTGCCCAGCGTTGCATGAAAACTCTGCGCCTCTCTAAGTCATCTGTTCTGCGATAGGCTCTGGCAACCTTGCTGCCTGTGGCGTGAGCCAGCATCGCCTCTGCTGTCGCGTCTGGGCAGTCAGTACATTCAGCCAGCCAGTCGCGCATACTGCTTCTAAAGCCGTGAACACGCGCTGTGAGACCATGGCTCTTCATAACTTTCGTTGGAGCGGAGTGTATCATTGGTCCACCCTTTGTATTCTCGAATACATATTTGCCGCGACAAAAAGGCCGCGCCAGTTCAAAGATGGCCAATGCCTCTGCACACAGTGGCACACGATAGTTAGAAGTCGTCCCCTTCTTTCCCTTCATCATATCT